>ERZ839767.5411-NODE-5411-length-11484-cov-3.147957_pt1 | contig 11484 bp, 10 predicted proteins | sample MGYA00519879_ERZ839767 | MGnify/ENA primary metagenome ERZ839767 (study PRJEB31850, sample SAMEA3708852) | human gut metagenome | biome: human gut; feature: human-associated habitat; material: faeces | place: China | collected 2014 ...
TTTTCCGGGGAAAGAGCACCCCGTTGCGGTTGAAGGGCAGAAAGGCGTTTTCCAGCTGGTGGAAGGTTTTAAAATCCTCCGTCCATGCCACGCCGATGGTGGGCCCGTGATAGCCGTTGCACCAGGTGATGTAATACTTGCCCTCCATGGGGGTGATGCGAGCGTCGTAGCGGTATTCCTTCGCCGCGATTTCGCCGTCCGCGCCGGTCAGCAGAATCGGCTCGTCGTCGATCTCCCAATGGAGGCCGTCCTGACTGCGTCCGGCAAACAGATCCATGCTGATGGAGCGGCTGTCGCAGCGGAAAACGCCCGCAAAGCCGCCATTAAAGGGGACGACTGCCGAGTTAAATACGCTGTTGGAGCGTTGGTTGCCGTGGCGGCCGATAATCGGATTGCCTGAATAGCGCCAGATCGGCTCCTTTTCTCCGGCAGACTTGTCCTCCCACGGCATATTGGCAAGCGCCGGCCCGATGATTTTTGCCATGTCCGATCTCCTCCGTGAATGCGATCGATTGGAAGTATAAACGAAAATGAATGGAAAGGCAAGCCCGCGCGGCTCTTGGGAACAAGCTGGTTTTCCCGCTTGTGCCTGCGGCGCCGCGCGGGCGGAAGTGCAGAAAGAACGCTTTCTGCGGGAATCCTTTTTCGGAAACATATTCTGATGCAGAATGAGCTTCCTGCGGTTTCAGACCGGCCGATTCAGCCGGAAAACCTGAAACCAGTCCTTATCACGCGTTCGAAAGTGGGTGAAACTCGCCAGCTGGAACGCGAACCGGGGTGCAGGGGGTCACCCCCTGCCGAACCGGGGTGCAGAGGCACTGCCCCTGCCTGATTATTTGGAGGCCTTCCAGGCGTCGATCTGCGCCTGTGCCTCGACCACAGCTGCGTCTCCGATCTGGATCTGCATGCTCATCTGCTCCAACGCCGCAAGCGTTTCTTCGTCTGTCATTCCGCTTTCTTTCAAAGCCTCATACTGCGCTTTCACCGCATTTAATTGTTCAATCTGCTGATTCAACTGCACAATTCCCTGATCAAGCGCCGCTGTTCCGTTCTGAACTTCTGTCTGCTTCTGTGCCAAGGTCTGCTCTGTTGCGGCAACCTCCGCTTTGGAGTTCTCCAACTGCACTTTCCCACTATCGATCTGTGCCTGCGCGTTTTCCAGTTTCTGCCTTGCATCCGCCAGCTTTGCCGCCGCTTCCGCTTTCCCGTTTTCCAGCTTCGTCTGTGCATCTGTTACTTCGGCTTCCGCCTCCGCAATTTTCCCGTTCGCCTCATCGACAATTTCCGTATACCGGGCTTTTTGTCTCTGCTCCTTGATCTTCTCAATATTTTCTTTTGCTTTCGCGACCGTATCTTCATATTCCGAAGTAAATGCCGTCAATTCTTTTGCTCCTGCCGCCTGAATACAAATCTCTGTATAGACGTCCATTGCAAAGCTTTCTTCCTGTACATATACAAACGCCCGCACACTTCCGTTTCCGATTGTCGTACTGCCCCGCTGAAAAGCAATATACTCCGGACTGCTCACTGTACCTGTGATCCGAAACGTATCCGTTTTCAAAGAATCTGTAACCTCGGCATCCGTACCGCTTGAAAACGTGATCGTATCTCCGATCTTCAGTTTGCTTTTTTCCATGTAATCCACATCAACGACACATTCATTTTCCTTATTCGGAAGCCTGCCGTCCTCAAGCTGTATCTCATTCATCGTCGGAAGCATAGACATGACATGAACAACGATTTGATTATCACCGTCTGCCAAAAGAGCGTCCACAGAATACCGGCCTTCCACATGCCCGATCCCTTCTGCTTTTGAAGCCGCCTTTACGTCATCTTCCGTCAATCCCATCGTACTGATGATCCTAAGATCCATCATATTCTTATTATCAAAATACGCGTCTCCCGAATAACGCATATCCGGCTCCGAGGCACGTATTCCCGAAAAGAAGGCACATCCGATCGCAACGATGAAAAAGATGGAAAGGAAACGCCCGAGGCTGCGTCTGATCTCCATATAAAAATCTTTTCTCAGCGCACGTTTTTTCATTCACACCGCCTGCCATTTCCATTTCTTATTTTTATCCGAACTACCACTCGATCTCATCGATCGACATCGGGTTTTCATTTGTTTCCATATGAGACACCTGCCCGTTCTTAATATGAATCAATCTGTCTGCCATAGGTGCAAGAGCCTGATTATGGGTAATCACGATCACTGTCATCCCCCGTTCCCGGCACATGTTTTGTAAAAGCTTCAAAATTGCCTTTCCCGTATTATAATCAAGCGCTCCTGTCGGCTCATCTGCCAGGAACTTCGGGTTCTTCGCAAGAGCGCGGGCAATCGAAACACGCTGCTGCTCGCCGCCGGAAAGCTGCGCCGGAAAATTATCCAATCTGTCGCCAAGCCCTACATCTTCCAATACCTTTTTTGCATCAAGAGGATCTTTACATATCTGAAGCGCAAGCTCTACATTTTCAAGCGCGGTCAGATTCGGGATCAGATTGTAAAACTGAAATACGAATCCGATATCATCCCTGCGGTATCCGGTCAACTGTCGGGAATCATACGCCGTAATATCTTTTCCGTCCACTGTCAGCGTTCCGCCTGTCGCGGTATCCATGCCGCCTAAAATATTAAGCACCGTCGTTTTTCCCGCGCCGCTTGGTCCGACAATTACAACAAACTCTCCTTTTTTGATAGAGAAATTAATATTGTCTGCTGCCCGGATCTCCACTTCTCCCATATGATAAACTTTCGTGATATCCTTTAATTTGACAAATTCCTCCATCCTGTCACCTCTTTCATCCCATATGTTTTCCTCATTCGATTTTCATCGCACGCTATTTAATTTTGCCGAATATCTAAATAATACAAGCCCAACTAAAAACATCACGGAAAGTGCGCTGACAGCAATATTGATGCTCCCCGTCATCTGACTGATAAAAGATACGAGCGCCGTTCCGATAACCGATGCGCCTTTGCCGCAAATGTCATAAATGCCGAAATATTCTCCCGACTTCTCCGCCGGTATGATCTTCGCAAAATATGATCTTGAAAGCGCCTGTATCGTTCCCTGGAACATTCCCACAAGAACTGCGAGCATCCAGAAATCAAACTGAGTATCCAGCCAATATGCATACACTGCAATTCCAAAATATGCCATGATACAGACAGTAATGATCTTCTCCGGAGAAACTTTCTTTACGATCCTTCCGAAAATAAGTACAGACGGAAACGCAACGATCTGTGTCACAAGAAGGGCGAGCAAAAGTCCCGTGCTGTCCAATCCAAGAGCCTGTCCGTACGCTGTCGCCATATCAATAACGGTATACACACCGTCAATATAAAAGAAAAACGCAAGTAAAAATACAAAAATATGCTTTTCCTTAACCAACTCCGCAAAAGTTTTCCCAAGCCGCTTAAAACTGTCTTTTACAACATGTCCGTTTACTTCGGCAAAATATTTCTGTCTGTAAGAGCGAAGAAGCGGTACAGACGATAACAGCCACCAAAGCGCAGTAATAATAAACGCAATGATCATCGCAGTCTGCATTCCGATCCCCAACGGTTTTGCTCCGAGCACAACGCCGAGACATGCCACAAACGGAATACAGCTTCCGATATATCCCCACGCATAGCCGTGAGACGAAACTGCGTCCATCCGTTCCGGGTCGGTCACATCAGTAAGCATCGCGTCATAAAAAATCAGACTTGCCGAATATCCGGTCTTTGCCAGTACAAAAATACCTAAAAACCAAATCCACGATGACAGAAACCCTAACAAAATACATCCGAAAACACCTACTCCCATCGCAACAAAAAACACTGTTTTCTTAAAATTTTTCGTATCCGCAATCGCTCCGAGCGTCGGCCCTAAAATCGCCACAAGAAGCGTGCACACAGAAGTTGCATATCCCCAGTACGCCAGATAATCTACGTCCGATATACCGGCGTTTCCCGCAAGATAATTAAAATAAATCGGAAATATGGTCGATACCATCATTGTAAACGCCGAATTTCCCACATCATAAAGAACCCACTTTTTTTCTAACGAAGTCAGTTTAAATTTCATCGCCTTGTCTCCCTTTCCCTCATTCTGCCATCGCCAGACCCGAACCGCATGACGGCTGTACCGCATCCTTTCCACATCTGCCCGGTCTTCGGCTCATGTTTTGCTTTAGCTTATCGCCTGTTTATAAAGGCAGATCTTTCCATCCCTCACCTGCGCCGAACGTTCTTGTAAAACGTTCCGGAATTTCGTCTCCCTCAAACAAAACTTTCTGGTAACGGATGATCAATCCCGCCGCCAGCGGAACTGCCCCGGCAAACAGCCTTTTTAAAAGACGACAGTACTCTTTACACGCCGGATTCGGTTCAAGACTCATAACCATCCCATGCAGAGAATCATACTGCCCTGATAGCCGCATTCCGCCGAAAAGGATCTTCCTTTTTACCGCGCCGGGCGCCAGCAAAAGCTTATGATACATAATCATCCCTTTCAAAGCTTTTTGTACCGTCTCTGCTGTCAGATCTTCAAAAAACGGCGCTATGACCGCCCCGTTCTCCTTCGTCGGACGGATATGCTTTGTGGCAAGATAACGCACAGGATTAATATAATCTTCCTTTAAGAGAAGCCGGTCAAACTCCATCTCGATCTCCGAATGGCTGATTCCGCTTTCATGGATCATCTTCTCAACATACGGATGGCACTCACTGTCTAAAGCAAAATGACAGATGACACCGTAAATATATGCTCTTGCCGCTGCCGGATCTTCCGCTTTTTTCACAGTTTCCGCAGCGTGGCGGAAAAACAGATCCGCCGGCTTATCATGAAGGTCATATCCCTGACCGTTCACTGTATTTCTCTTCATCGGATGATAATAAAAAAGAATATCAGGACCATGAAGTCCGATATCAAATAATTCTCTGTGATTCTCAACTGTGCTGCGAAGCGGCCTCGGAAGCGCGCTGATCACTTCTTTTCCAAATTTGTAATGTGCATATGTCGTAGGCATAAATCTTCCTCTTTTCACGTACTTTTTCTTTTAATTTTATTATCACATATTCAAGACAAAAAATCCAGAATTACACTCCGTTTGATATGTTAAATTTTTGCAAACTTCTCGTTCGATATCCGATATTTTGTATCACTTTTACAACCCCGCGCAGATCTTTTCCCTTGTAAAATCAATAAAAAGTGCAGAAAATGAGACATTTTCAAGCGCACCGTTCTCAGAAAGGAATATACTTATGCCGAAACCAAGAACATCTACCGGAGAAAAAAATCTGATCAGTAAAAGACTCATCAAACTTCGAGAGAAGCATAATATGTCGCAGCGGCTTTTAGCTTATCAGCTTCAATTAAACGGCTATGATATGGATAAAAACGTCATTACAAGAATCGAAACAAATAAACGCTATGTCACAGATGTGGAGCTAAAAGCACTCTCTGAGATTTTCCACGTTTCATACGATTATCTCATCGACGGAAAAGAAGACGAGATATAATATTCGATACTTCCGCCTTGCTTCCCGCGGAGAATCTTATAAATCCATTGCCGAAATATGCGGCATTACCGCTGAAAATGCAAAAGAGATTCTGGAGTAGGCATCCGCCTGTTCCAACTCATTATTGTGCCGCGCCGACTCATCTTTTGCTTGCCCGGCTTCGTATTTTCATCACCGCTTTTACTGCCCATACGGCACACCGTCTCGGAAACAGCGGACTGCACCATAACTTTACGTATTGTTTATATTTTTTATTTTTTTCACAATCTATATACTGATTCCCTCTGTAAAATCCGGTCAGCGCAGCCAGAATCTGCTCCGGCTGCACGCCATATTCTTTCCGATACTGATTATCTCCGCAAAGAACGTAACTATTATGATCCGAATTTTCCATCACTCTGTGCAATACATAAGCGCCGTTCTCTCTTCGATACAAGATTACTTGATGACGACAAACCTCTTCTTTTACAGGTTCTAAGATCAATACGTCCTTTTTCGGGCGGATACATGGCAGCATGCTGTTTCCCTCAGCCGTAAGAACCAGCTTCCCCTGCTCTTTCAGGATTTCTTCTAATCCACGGCTTTTCAAATTCTTATCTTCCCTGCCTTCTTCCTTTTTACCCTCTTGTTTACTTTCCTGTTTATCTTCTTTTTTACTATCCTCACATTTTTCTGTTTTAAATTCACTCATTTGTTTCTTCCAATATTTCCGCATTTCGCAGTTGTTGTAAAAAGCGGTCCAAATCATCGGCCGCAACGCTTTCATCAACTTCGTATTTTTCTGCCATTGCCTGTAAAACCTGTTCCTTCGTCGTTTCCTTTCGGCACTGTTCCCACAAAAATGCGCCTGTATCATTTAACCGGATCATCCCGTGAAATACTTTTCCCGCTTCACCGACCGGAACTACGACATGATCTCCTGCCACCTTGCGAAGCAAAAAACCTTCTTTTATTTTTATCTTCATTTTTCTTCTCCTTTCATACAAAAATATGCCGTCTTAGCCGCTTCTTCTTCCATAGTACACTCCATTTTGTAAACCGGAACAGACTGTAAAAAACGATCTAAAAAAGAGAGCAGCAAATTCGTCTCTTCTTCATCTCCGTAAAATAATGTCTGCGGCAATATCAGAGGAAGAGCTTCCCCCGAAGTAATCTTCTGTATTTTATTTGTTTTTCCTCTATGCAGCATACAAAGTCCTTGTATCGGCGCTTTGCGATTCTCATTTTTATCGGTTTTCCCGCTGAACGGAGTCCCGCATGCATAAAATACGCCGTTTTGCAGACAAACTGCGGGCTTGTCATCGTTAATGATCCGAATCGGTTCTCCTTTGAACGTCTGCCGCCAAAGCTGCGCATGCGTAGATTTCCCTGTTCCGCTCGGAGCCGAAAAAAGATAGGCTTTTCCCTCTTTTTCTACTGCCGAAGCATGGATCATAAACCCTTGATGTTTTAACAGTTTCATATAAAATTCAGCTCCGGCACAACTATATTCACACTCTTCTATAGACAGGTGCGGATATTGCTTTCTCAGTTTTTCATAATCTTCTTTCGTACCGTCAAGCGTTATATCAGGCTGCCCCTCTGTATCCGACCGATACGTCTCCATACGCCGCCGAAGCAGACCGTAAAGCGGTTCATAAGATACAACACATCCTGCAAATTCATAAATCCCCACTGTACTTCCTCCCGAATCACAAATCTAATCTGTCCTTTTTCCGAGAAAACTCCCTCTATTTTTTCACTTCTTGTTTTTCAAGCGCTTCATCACGCTGTTTTGTTAACTGTTCGATTTCTTCCAGACACTTCTGTTCGTATTCCGAATATTTCTGACGACGCTGTTCTATTCTGTTCGCTCTGTCTTCTAAAGTTCCTTCATAACATGTAACGCTTCCGACTACAAGATCACTTTCACTTTGTTTTTGTAAGAGCAGATCAAGTATTTCCTCAAAATGCTCCAGCGAAGCCTCGCCTGCAATCTCCATCTGCCGTTCCAAACTAAAATCCGATAAAACAACTACGCTTCTCGCTTCTATGACCTGATCCAAAATATTTTCGATCGTTTCCATATCTTCACGCATGGAAATATTCTGGCATTCTTCTATCTCCATATTGTAATCTGTATTTTTTCCATGCTTCAAAGAAGATGCATCTTTCGCAAAAGCCACCCCGATCTTAAAATCCATTTCTTTAAAATTCGGATATAAAATCTTGCTTCCTCTTCCATATTCCTTACCGTTAAAAAAATAGGCGCCCGCAATCTTTCCCGTACTTTCTTCGTATTGTTTGACAGTACTTTTCAGCATTTCTATATAAGCGTCTTTCTCCTCCCCGATCTCACCTCCAAAAGCGAAATCCCAGCCTTGCTGTCCTAAATACGTCACTGTTTCCTGATGATGCTCCGCTGTGTTTTTCAAAACAAGAGTGGCCTGTATCCCTCTGCCTTCAAGAGCCGGAACGATCCGATCCATCAGTTCCTGATCTTCCTCTGAAAATGCAAGAATTACGTTCGCCGGTTTCTCAATATCATTCACTTCTGCTTTTTTATTTTCCATGTCATTGCGTATCTCTCGGATCTTTTTATCATACTCCTTGTACGTTTCCTGCAACCCGTTTAAGCTCTCCATCTGCTTTTTTTCCCCGTATCTCCAATAGAAAAGCAGACCGAAAAGTCCGATTGCCAAAACAAATACGAGCAAAATCTGTATTTTCTTATTTCTCATAACGCTCCTTAAGTAATCCTGTTATCACTGTGTCTAAAATCTCATTTTGTATTTTATCAAAAATTCTCCGAAACGTCTTCTAAACCGCATCTTTCAAAAAACTGACACCGTTCTTTTTGCTCCTGATCTTCAACACGGTCAAAAGTTTTTGCTCTTTCAATATGATATCCTATATTTCCCCTGCTTGCTGTCAATGCTCTTTTATATCTAACCAACCACGCAGCCGGAAGCAAAATCGGTGTTTTCAGCCACGGACAAGATGTCTTCATCACCTCATAAGACGGAAAGACCAACTGTTTTACAAACTTGTTCTTTGATTCATACAGCACAGTTCCGTTCCTGCGCGCTGTTTCCCTGCTGCCGAAAATACCGCCTGACAAAGCATAGTTTTCCAGTTCATCCGATACTTCCGTTCTCACAGTTTTCTCATCATCCGAAAACCAAAGCTGTGCCAAAGACCTGATATTCTCCTCAAACTTCTGAAGTTTCAAAGCTTTGAGCTGCCGCTGCACATATGCTTTATCCATTCGTGGCGTTTCCGACAAAATATAAATATCAAGAACCATTCGGATTCCGATGCCGCCTCTCACAAAATGCTCGGCAAGATGGCACACCGAATGCAAGTAATGATCTTCCAAACTCATTTCATATATATACTGTTTCCCTTTTGCATGAATTGCCCGCTCCCAAATATCAGCAAAATAGTCGTATGCATTGGTCAGTCTGAACAGAACATCTCTGTGCATTTCAATCGTTACGCCGTCTTTTTCATATTCGTCATGCTTGATGTTATATCCCCCGAACTTGTATCCGGCATCCTGCATAACCTGTTTTAATTTCTTTGTCTGATCTTCTTTATATAAAATATCCAGATCTCCCATCGTACGAAATTCCGGGTACGGATAAAACTGCTTTGTCCGTATTCCTTTCAATGGCATACAATAAATCCCGTTTTTTTCAAACAACTCAAACAACGTCTCTGCCGCATACGCCTGCTGCGCGTCTTTGTATGCATAATCTTTCAAATAAAAAAACAGTTTTTCCCGATACGGTTCCTCCATAAATACAGGACATTCCTGCAAAAACGGTAAGACTCCGTGTACTCTTGCACACTTTATCACACGTTCGATTTCCTCTTTTGAAATCTGCATCGACCACTCGGACTTGTTTTTCCCCGCCAGTACATCTCTGATGATTTCAATTAATCTTTTTTCTTCTTTCTTCAAAACAATCTCCTTTGCGGCAGTCAAAAATATATTCACCTGAAATATTTATGGACAAAAGTATCCTTTTCAATTTCAAACTTTTCCTTTTTACCGATACATTCAAACTTCGATTTCTCAACGGACTGCACAAAATCAGCAAACTCGTCCTGCAGTTGTCTTTTCGGAACAGGTACTACGATTTTCTTCATAGCGTCATTCATCAGCTTATTATTTCCCACACGACTTACAAACTTATAAGCGATCCGATTCAACAAATATGCCAGATATCTCATATTTACCTTATCGTTTTTTGCTTTCAGTGTTCCACATACATTTGTACAGTTGAATTTTCCGTTTCTGTAAAAAACAGTTCCTGCTTTCGCGCCGTCAGTCGTCCACGTAATATACTCTCCGTCAAAATCAAACGTATCAATAGATCCGAATATACCGTCGTTTGTTGTCTGAGAAGAATATACCGGATATGGACCTTTATGATTTTCTATATACTGCTGATTGATCACTCTGCCTCTTCCGTCAATACATAAATCCTCTACGGAATACCCTTCATACTTTGAAAATACTCCATCGGAAATAAACTCCTCCAAATGAAATATTTGATCAAATTTTGTCCTGATACTATTCTCGTATTTTTCAATTTCAGCATTTTGTCCGTTTATCTTATCATCTAACGCTTTAAGCTCATCGATTATATTCTTCTGGATCTTTGTTTCCGGCGTCTGAACAACCAACGATCTGATCCTTTGTGCGGAAGCTCTGTTGTTTCTGGAAAACCTTTCATATTCACCTTCAGCCTGAAGCGCATACATCATATATTCGGGAAGGATTTTTTCGGTTTTGATCCTTAACACGCCGCAATGATCCGTAGGATAAAAAGGCACACCGGCCGGAATGATATTCACCATCCAATCACCGTCGATTCCCCATATCACCGAAGGACGGCTGTAATCTTTCATATTTTCTTTGTCGATCCTGCCAAACTCTTCATACACATTCGCGCTGTAAACAGGCACTCTTCCTCCGGAAACGATCTCTTCCGACAAAACCCGGTCTCCGATCGTTATATCAAACGTCTTTTCATCAGAAAGGGAATATACCGTCAGGCCCGGATCATCTTTCAGAAGCCGCGTCTTCGTAGTTTTTATAGCTTTGTTAAAATACACCTCGCTAAAACTGATCATATCTTTCGTATGAAGATAATAATAATACTCTTCCAAATCATCTAAAGACACTTCCTCTCCGTTAAACATTTTTCGGATCAGACTTGCAATCGTACGATCAGACATCCTGTTTTCCGCATCATACAGCATCCCGCCTTCATCTATGATCTGTATTCCTTCCTGCCCCTTTCGATTGCTCCATTTATAACCTAAAAACTTCTCCTGACCTTTGTTATCATCCGGAGCTGCCACGATCAATGTCCTTTGATCATAAACAAAAGAGAAATATTTCATTTTTTCCCGTTCTATCTTTTTTACATATTGATAATACTGCTTTGTCAGCAGTTTTTTCTGCTCTTTTTCTGATAATTTACCGAACGTCTTTTGTTTCTGCTTTTCTTTCGTTTTTGATAATGCCAAAAAAGCTTCTTTATACTTTAAAAAATATTTATCTTCTATATCGCCGATATCAACCGCTTCCGATAAGAACCGTTCATAGACTTCAGAACTTACGTCGATCTTTTTCAAATACTGTTCCAATATCGCTTTGTCTTCCCATCCGTCCAAATTACATCCGTTAAAAACAGCGTCGATGCTGTCTTCGATCAAATCGGCTTTTTTCGGCGGTTCATTATATTTTTCCAGAAACAACACAACCGTATTCGTTCCTGTCGCGCCAAACGTCTTATTTCCCATAAGAACGATCGCCCTTATCTTGAAATTCTTTAATATAGATTCCCTTGCGCAGATAAAACTTTCATTTTCCTTATTCAATATACTGCTCGGCAAAATAACCGCCGCCACTGCGTTCGGTTTCAAAAGCTGGGAAATCCTCTCGACAAATAATGTTTCTATTTCAGATCCGTTATTTG
>ERZ839767.5415-NODE-5415-length-11469-cov-2.950499_pt1 | contig 11469 bp, 6 predicted proteins | sample MGYA00519879_ERZ839767 | MGnify/ENA primary metagenome ERZ839767 (study PRJEB31850, sample SAMEA3708852) | human gut metagenome | biome: human gut; feature: human-associated habitat; material: faeces | place: China | collected 2014 ...
TTGTGACATAATAAGCAATCTGTGACCTGGCAGTAGCTTTGGATGTGCGAAGTTTGAACTGGTTACATTTAAATAGACGCAAGGAAATGTTATTTGTTGCAATGGAATATCATTTTCTGCAATAAATCTATTTGGATTGATGAGAGATTTTTTGGTATCTATTTGGACTAGAGAGATTTTTTGATATCTTTTTGGAGAGGGATTGAATACTGTCATGGAGAAAGCCGATATAAAATAACTGGAAAATTGAAAATTAAGATGCCAGTCACCGAAGTAGGAGGGAAAGGCAAGCTGGAATTATAGAAATTATCAAATCAGTCAACCAAAGCAAGAAAAAGACAAGCTGGAATGACGAAAATGGAGAATCCAGTTACCGAAGTAGGAGAAAAAGACAAAAATATAAGAAAAGTGTATCCACTTAGATTGCTTTGTAGTATAATGAAGGAAGTATTTAGGGACGTGATGTGCATGAACAATTTATCGTATTTGTTGTACGGAGGAAAGTGTATGTTCGTGGGAAAAAGAATTTAACAAATAATAGAAAGGTATGGTGAAAACATGCGAAAACAAAAGAGAATATGGGCGTACTTGCTAAGTGCGGCGATGGTTGTAACATCATTTACAATGTCTGGCACGACAGGAAAGGCAGAAGGTACAACAGAAAAAGGTGAGATCGTTAGCGTGACGGACAGAACCTCGACAAAGAAGGCGGCGAGCGTAACAGAAAATGGTAAAGTCGCCAGCGTGACAAAGAAAGTTTCAACAAAGAAGACGGCGGGGACAGATTCCTTCCAAGATCTAAACAGACAACAGATCACGGAGGCAATGGGTGTTGGATATAATTTAGGAAACTCCCTGGAAGCAAATAGTGGTGGAACTCCAAACGAGACAGCATGGGGGAATCCGGTTTTAACCAAAGAATTTGTTTTGGCAGCAAAGGCAGCAGGATTTCAATCAATTCGAATTCCGGTATCTTATTTGAGCAAAATCGATGATAACAATGGATACAAAATTGATTCTGCATGGCTGGATCATGTACAAGAAGTAGTAGACTATTGTGTACAGAACGATATGTATGCAATCGTTAACATGCATGGAGACGGTTACACAACGGTAAGCGGTGGCTGGCTACTCTGCGCAAGCAGCGATCAGACCAAGATCAAAGCCAAGTACAAGGCATGCTGGGAGCAAATTGCTGATCGTTTCAAAAATTATGATGAACATTTGATTTTTGAGTCAATGAACGAAGAATTTGATGGAACCTATGGTACTCCAAATAAGACAGCATATAACAATATCAATGATTATAATCAGATTTTTGTGGATACGGTTCGTCAGACCGGTGGCAACAACGATCGCAGATGGCTGTTGATACCTGGTTGGAATACAAACATTAATTATACGGCAGACAATTATGGCTTTGTGCTGCCAACGGATCAGTATTTATCGTCTGATATTGCATCCGGCGAAAAAAGAATTATGATTTCTGTGCACTACTACGATCCATGGGATTTTTGTGGTACAGAATCAGCCGATAAAACACAGTGGGGCAGCGAGGCAACAAACCAATCCAAAGTACCGACTTGGGGCGATGAAAGTTATATGGCTTCGCAGTTTAAGAAAATGAATGATAAATTCGTATCACAGGGATATGGCGTTATCATTGGCGAGTTTGGAGCCATCAACAAAGCAAACTATGATAGTCGGAATAAGGCATGTCGAGCCGATTATTATCAGAAAGTATGTTATTATGCAAAACAGTACGAACTGGTGCCTGTTGCATGGGATAATGGATTCGATGGTGACTATGGCTTTTGTCTGATAAATCGGTATTCTTGTCAGGTGACGCATCAAGACATTATTAATGCAATGATGGAGATCTATCGTGCATCTTCCACGGCAACCGGGATAGCTTTGGATCAGCAGGAAATCACAATTCATGTTGGGGATGCGGGAACACAGCTTAATGCAACCTTAACACCATCTGACAGCAAAGATATTATTAAATGGACATCCGATGATGAGAAAGTAGCTACAGTAAATTCCAACGGTTTAGTCACAGCAGTGGGTGCAGGTACTTGTACAATTACGGCAGCAATTGCGTCCGGATGTCAGGCAACATGCAACGTGACCGTGCCAAAACCTTCCTATATACGGACAAAGCTGTATATGTTAGATACATCCGGCTGGACAACGATCGCCAGTGGACAAAGTGCAGATATTTCAACGAAAGATGAAGAATTTACGTTGTCTGTTAAGCCGACAGATACGCAGCTTAAAAACATCGGTTCGCTGTATATCAAAGATATTCAGGCAGCCGAAGCGGCAGATTCGGCACTTAACTATGCAGTTATTACGCTGAAATCAATAGCAGTAAATGGGAAACAGTACACGATCAAAGATGACACGTATACCTATGATGGCAGTCTGAAATCGGCAGCATCCGATGGACTATCAAATAATGTGTTTGATTTTTCTTTTATTAATATTTGGGCAGATGTCATGACACATATTCAGGATGTGTCGGCAGAAAGACAGAAAAAAGCTTCCTTTAATAACGCTTCGTATCAGGGAAACAATACAGTGGAAATTACCTTTGCTGTTAGCGGTGCAAAGGCAAATGGGGTGGTAGAGCCAAGTACAAAACCGAGTGCAACGCCAAGCGTGAGCCCAAGCACAGAGCCAAGTACAAAACCGAGTGCAACGCCAAGTGTGAGCCCAAGCACAGAGCCAAGTGCAAAACCGAGTGCAACGCCAAGTGTGAGCCCAAGCACAAAACCAAGTGCGAAACCTAGTACAACGCCAAGCGTGAGTCCAAGCACAGCACCAAGTGCAAAACCGAGTGCAACGCCAAGTGTGAGCCCAAGCACAGCACCAAGTGCAAAACCAAGCGTGAGCCCAAGCACAGCACCAAGTTCGAAACCGAGTACAACGCCAAGCGTGAGTCCAAGCATAGCGCCGAGTCCGAAACCGAGTACAACGCCAAGCGTGAGCCCAAGTACAAGTCCAAGTGTGAATCCGGGCACAGACCCAAGCGTGAGCCCAAGTGCAAGTCCGAGTGCGACGCCATCGCATCAGCTGGGACAACCAAGTGTAACGGCGAAAGGATTTGTTGTGTATGCCAAAGTTAAGGGAGCAGGTAAAATTGCAGTGGGTTCTCGCTATAAACTTGCTGCTAAGAAAAAAATGAAACTTACTGTTCAGTGGGTTCCGAGAAATGCTGCAAGCCAAAAACTAACGTTTAAGAGCAGCCGACCATCCATCGTGAAAGTAACGGCAAATGGTACTGTAAAAGCAGGCAAAAAAGCAGGCAAGGCAGTCATTACGATTACAACTGCCAATGGATTAAGCAAAAAAGTTCGTATCCAAGTCATGAAAAAGCCCGTAAAGAAACTTACCGTTAAGGCAGGAAAGCGTAACCTTAAGAAAGGCAAAAAGCTGAAATTAAAGGTAAAAGCAAAACCGGGCAAAAAGCTGGCATCCACGCAGTATTGCTGGAAATCTTCTAATAAGAAGATAGCTGCAGTATCTGCAAAGGGTGTAGTTAAGGCCAAGAAAAAAGGTACTGTGAAGATTACAGTTTATGCAACCGATGGCAGTGGCAAAAAGAAGAGCGTAAAGATCAAGGTAAAATAGGGATATCAAGGAATTAAAGAAAGATAAGTGTTGTGGGATATAGAGGAGACCGCCGATTGGCGGTCTCTTTTATAGTACGGATGTTTATAGAAAGCGAGCTGAAGAATTGTAAGGTTAAGACGGCGGGGCAAAAATATATTTTTTTACGAAAAAGTTTCACAAAGTTCACATGTGAAAATTGTGCAAATTATACAATTCACCCGGTGTAATGAGGAATGAACATGATCAGCATAAAAATAAGATGCAGAAATAGAGCGGATTTAATCAAATCGAGGTCAATGAAAGATATTGAAAAAATTGGAAATTTCAATGGTAAACGATAGGGTATGATAGGAACGTTAAAAATATAAAATTTAAGCTGGGAGTGATTATTACAGATGAAATTTAATAAAAAAATTGTATGGACAAGTGTTATAGCTGTGGCATTGGCATTAGGAGGCATCTATATAGCGAGCCGACAAAATGCTATTACGCATGTAATTGGAGATAATAATTTTGAGGGGTCAGAGAAAGAATGGTGCGATTCGCTATTGGATAAGTTGGTGGTTATTGATAAGAAGAATTGTCAGATTGGTAAACAAAAAATATCACAGTATTCCCTGACAAAGAAAAAACATTATGCAGAAAAAGATCGCGTTAGAGTGGTTGGTTACGCCACGGATGACAATCGTGAGCTGATGCTTCATCTTTCGGATGGAAATCGCATTGCAGTTGGAAAATCTGATAAAAAGCAAAAAAGCAGTCAACGTACACATAAGGTTACATTTATTGATTACGACAATAATGTGTTAAAAACAGAAATTGTATTACAAAATAAAAATGCAACACCCCCAATGGTAAAGGAAAGAAAGAACTATCGTTTTGATAAATGGAATAAATCTTATGAACATATAAAATCTGATTTACAGATAAAAGCACTTTATAAAGAAGACAATACGGTAACTAGGATAACAGTTGCAAATGTTAAAGTGCAGCCAGGACAAACTAATGTGAAGGTACCGGTAAAAATAGCAAACAACACTGGAATTTTGGGAATGACTTGGTCTGTATATTATGATGACAGCTGGCTGAAATTGAAAGATATTAAAAATGGAAAGGCTTTCAAAGATATTTTGACATTAACAAAAGCAGGAAAATTAAAGAATGGCTGTAAATGTATGTGGGATGGACAGCAGATCGAGGACTATCAAATTCAGGATGGAGAGATAGCAAAGTTGTTATTTGACATTCCTAAGTCAACGACTTCGGGAGTGTATCAAATAAAAATAAAATATGAGGAAGGAGATGTGATAGATAAAAATTTATTGCCCGTGTCACCATTAATCGCAAATGGAAAAATAACAATTACACATTAATGGTCAAAAAATACAGAAGGAGGGATAGTGATGAAACTTGATTATGTTTCAAAGATGAAAAAGCATCTGGCAATTGGTTTGATCATGTGTTTGACTGTGTTAAGTATTGCACCAAATGCAGATGCAAAACAGACAAAGAAACCCAAAAAAATATATTTGTCTGTGAAAACCAAAAAGATGCTTGTTGGGCAAAAGTACAGGCTGAAAGTAAAGAAAGTAAAGCCTAATAAAGCAACTAAAAAAGTGAAATGGAAATCTAGCAATAAACGTATTGCGACAGTTAGCAATTCAGGTGTTGTTAAGGCAAAAAGAGCTGGTACAGTAAAAATCACTGCTATTTCCAAGAAAAACAAAAAAGCAAAGGCTTCTTGCCGCATCGTTGTGCAGCCAATAAAGAAGCGACCGACAGCAACGAAGAAGCCGATTGTGACAAAACAACCAAGTGTTACAGAAACTCCTAAAGCTTCTACACAACCGGTTCCGACAAATGCGCCAACAATAACACCGTCTCCGGAGCCAACCGGACCGGCAGTTAAGGCAGCAATAGGATATGCTGGAAAAACTTGGAAAGATTATAGATTTGGATATCAAGATGGTGCAGTTTATATTACAGAGGATGGAACATATACTGCAACATATACCGTACAAAATGCAGACACGGATATCGCGGTATTGACGGTTGATACCAACATGAAATATAACGATGTTAAAGATAAAATGTTTGGTTTCGTTACAGAAGTTAAGATCAATGATCGTTCTCTCGAATTGGGTGAAGGGTGGTTTGATAGTGATGAAAATGGGTATTATCGTTTTGAGTTAAGGAATCCATATGACTATGTTGATGATGCATCTGAAACACTTGGTACACAGAAAATACCTGTGAATAAAGGTGATGTAATATCAGTTTCCTTTTGTTTTGAGGGACTAAAATACATACAGTTACCTTCGTCTTCTGGACAACCTGAACCAACAAAGAACCCAGGGACAACAACAATACCAACAGTGCCACCAAGTAGTAAACCGACAGTGCAGCCTACGGTAGCACCAAGTGCTAAGCCAAGTAGTGAGCCTACGGCAAGTCCTACAGGAACGTTCAAGGTGAAGTTTGTGGATTATGATAATACAGTCCTGAAAGAAGAAACTGTGGAGGCTGGGAAAGCTGCAGTTGCACCAAATGTTCCAAAGAGAATAGGTTATAATTTCCAATCATGGGATAAGGCGTATGATAACGTGACAGAGGATTTGCTTGTCACAGCAACGTATGAGAAGGATATGACTTCGGCAATTATTGTCGGAGATGTAAAGACATCTCCAGGTGCGAAAACAGTACAAGTACCGGTGTATATTAATTGCAATCCTGGAATTTTGGGCATGACTTTGGGGATAGATTATAACGACAAAATTCTGACGTTAACAGATGCCTCAAATGGAGATGCACTTAAAGATGCATTAGTTATGACAAAGGCAAATATCCTAAAAAATAATTGCAAATTTACGTGGGATGGTGAATCAATCACCAAAGATAATGTAAAAGACGGTGTAATGCTGTTATTGACCTTTGATGTTTCAGAAGAAGCTGCAGAAGGAGAGTATGACATTGGATTTTATTATAATTCCGGTGATATTGTAAATGGCGATTTAATGCCAATTGATCTGGAATTACGCAATGGAACAATAACTATAGTAAAAGACGCATCTTAACATTAGATGTGAGAAAGGAGCATTTATGAAAATAGCAAAAAAAATTATTGTCAGTGTGCTTGCTGCTGCTATGATTGTGACCGGTTGTCCGTCGCATTATGTAAAGGCAGACACAGCTAAAAAACAGGTTACGCTTTCTGTGCAAAGTCAGACAGCGAAGCCTGGTGCAACAGTAGATGTTACTGTTGATGTAAAAGATAATCCGGGAATATTAGGAGCAGCTGTTAGTTTGAAATATGATGAGGGTCTGACGCTTACTGATGCAACTGCAGGAGATGCGTTCTCTTCTCTAGTATTGACAAAACCGGGAAAAATACAGTCTCCATGTAAATTCGTATGGGATGGACAGGAAATAACAGCGGATGACATCAAAGATGGCACCATCTTAAAACTTTCTTTTAAGGTGAGCGACACTGCAAAATCAGGAGAAAGCTATAAGATTAGTGTATCTTGTGACGCTGGAGATATGGTTGATGCAGATTTGAATGCTGTAGATGTAAAAACAGAAGATGGCGAAATTGGAATTTCTGCATTTACACCAGGTGACCTTAATGAGGACAACAAAATTAATTCTACAGATGTCATTATGATGAGAAGACAGATAGCAGGTGGATATGAGCAGACTATTAACGAGAAAGCTTGTGATGTCAATGAGGATGGAAGAATTAACTCAGCAGATGTCATTCTTGTGCGTCGATATATTGCAGGTGGATATGGTGTAAATCTTGGTACAACAACGGAGAAGCACACCCATACCATGAAGGCGGTTGAGGCAAAGGAAGCTACTTGTACTGAAAAGGGTAATCAGGCTTATTATTACTGCACCTCTTGTGGTAAATATTATAGCGACGAAAAAGGTCTTAATAATATCAAATTGGAAGATACTGTAATTCCAGCTAAGGGACATGTTTCCGTGGTAGATGCTGCAGTAGCTGCTACTACAGAAAGTACAGGGCTAACAGAAGGATCACATTGTGGTGAGTGTGGCGCAGTGTTAGTAAAACAGGAAGTTGTTCCACCATTGGAGAATTCAGAGAATTCTATTACCTATCATCTGTATGAGGATGATGCATATTTGCAGAAGCAGGAAATTGAAAATACAAACCCGAATACCTATAGCTCTGAAACTGGTTTAACATTGAAGAATATTAGTTGTGAAGGTTATATTTTCGAAGGCTGGTATGATGGAGAAGGTTCTAATGCCAAGCAGATAAAACAGATTGCTGCAGGCGAAACGGGTAATATTGATCTGTATGCGCATTGGACAGCAAGAGAGTATACGATTACTTTTGATTCACCATTGGCAAAAGTGGATAGCATTAAATACAAGGTAAATGAGGGTGCGACATTGACAAATCCTGAGTGGTTTGGCTATACATTTATGGGATGGACCGATGAGAAAGATAATCTTGTTGATAAGATTCCATTGGGTAAAACCGGAAACATTACCTTACATGCAAACTGGACCAGTAAGAGAAATCAGACAAGACCGGTAAAACAGTTAGGCGAGCCAATGATTGTCGAGGATGAAAAAGAGGGGCAGTATTTGTTCGCTTATGAAATTGGTCAGATGGAAAATGTTCCATTGTATACAATTAAAGATTTTGGTAATACAAGTGGTCTCACTGTATCTGAAACGATCACATCAAGTGGAACGGTTACAGAGGCGACATCTAAATCAATTGTTAATGCGATTGCAAATTCAACAACGCGTACAACTGCGTGGTCTTTATCGAAAAATTGGAATAATAGTTTAACTTTGATGCAGAGTCATACTGATGAAAGTGGAAAAGAAGTGGTCGATGCCAGCAGTTCTGTAGCAAGTGCAAGTTTAGTTACACTTAATAGCGTAGAAGATGGAGGTAGTACAGACCATACTGTAACGGATAAAAATGGTGTGACGTCGAAGCTTGGTTTTAAGGCAGGATTAGAAGTCAATGGAGAATATTCCAAGAAAAAAACTGCCAATTTGGGCATTGATGGTGGAAGTGTTGGAGGCGAGAAAGGTTTTAAAATTGGTGGAAAAGTTTATGGAGAAGTAAATGGAGAAAGGACAAAGAACGAAGAACATACAGACACTACGACGGATAGTCGTTATTGGGGAAGCAAAGATAGTGTAGAACAAAGTATGTCAGCGAGCAAAAGTTCGTCACATTCTCAGACGCTTAGCAGTAAGGTGAGTGATACCTATGGATACAACAAAACGTATTCAGAGGGTGGATCAGAAGCGTTATCTACATCAGACAGTAGCACGTCGTCTGAATCAAATCAATATTCATCGGCTTTGTCTTATTCGACGCAAAAGACGGAAACGACTTCTAAGACGTATTCCAATGCGGATGCACCGGAGGGATATTACAGAATGGTATGCGCTGGAACAATTCATGTCTTTGCAGTTGTAGGATATGATATTGCGTCTAGTTCCTATTATGTATATACATATGGTGTACAGGATGATGACACATACGATTTCATTGACTATTCGAAGCAGACACATAACTTTAATGATTATGAAAATGGAATTTTACCATTTGAAGTTCCGTTTGAAGTAAACCAGTATATTGATAATGCTTTGCTAAGATCCAAGGGACTTGTTTATGATAGTGAAACAGGTGCGGTTGTAGACTATACTGGCGAAGGAACCGATGTGTATATTCCGGACTATATCTCTACTGAAAACGGAGACGGTACAACGTCTGTTGTTAAGATTGTTGGTATCGAAAAAGATGCTTTTGCCGGAAATGATAAGCTTAAGTCGATCAAACTTAGCAAGCATATTACGGAAATACCGGATCAAGCTTTCGAAGGATGTTCATCACTTACTTCTGTCAAGGCAGAGGGACTACAAACTATTGGCGATAAGGCGTTTAGTGGATGTAGTAGTTTGGATGATTTTACGGTAACTACAAACATTAAGAAGCTTGGCAAAAATGCATTTACCGGAGCAGGAAAAGTTACAGTAAATGCCAAGAATAGTGATATTGCCAATGCGGCAATTACCTCAGGAGCTACCAAGTTAATTGTTAATCTGGCTGATATGGAAGATACGTTAGCAAATAAGACATATGATATAACCAAATCAACAGATTATTTTGAATTAAATGGTGGTAATAAAGCATATAAAGGACTTAAGATTTCTTCCGATGCTAAAGAAACTACACTGAACGGTTTTGTGTTTGAAGACAATAAATCAGCTCCGATTGTATGTTCTTCTGAAAAACTGAATTTGGCAAGAATATCCGCTAAGACAAATGGATTTGCCATGATATTGTCTGCTGATAAGACAGATATTTCGTTATATGGTACGATTAAGTTGGAGTCGACAAGTTCTAACGTTGTATTGTCCAAAGATGTGTCCTTGACGAGATTGAATGCTAATATTGTTGGTAAATTAGTATTGACAGGTGACTATATGATCTACGGTAAAGTGGAAGGCGATTCTTTGCTGAACTTTACAAGTGGAAAACTTGTGACAATTAATGAGGACAGTTACAATAAGTTAAAGTATGGTTCTATGGATTGGGTATTGGAATCAGAAGTTCCAGATAATGCTACAATTGTTGGCGAAAAGTGGACGTATGATTACACAACAAAAATTACGTCTAGCAATAGCTCGGTAGCAGGTTATACCTTATATGATTCTTCTTGGGTATGGGGACCATATGGAGGCTGGAGCGGCTGGTCAGATGGTAATATTAGTGGCAGTGATTCTAGAAAGGTTGAGACGCGGTCTGTTCCTAATGGATATGCCACGCAGTATAATTACATTAGATATTTATCTGCAGATGGAAGAACATCCGGACCTTGTTCTGGTGTGTGGGGTGGAAAGTCTTGCACCAATTATCAGGAACGAGGTTGGGGAGCTCAGCTTGCCTGTGTAGGTAATCAGTATTCAAAACAAATTGGAGGTTATTTCAATTTATACGGAAGTGCTCCATGTTGGTATGGAGAATCTACAAGACAAGTGGTATCCTCCTATAAAACACAGTATCGTTATGCAGACCGTTCTAAAGTATACACATATTATCTGAAGAAGGTCGAAAGCAAAGAGTCTACTACAAAGGTAGAGGCATCTGACCGTATTAGTAATGTTAAGAGATGGGTTCAGTATGTAGTAGCAAAATAATATGCGGAAATGCCTAACTGTACATAAGTTATGATAGCATTTGGCAAGTAGTAGCAAGAGAGGATCGTTATTTTAGCGATCCTCTTTTTTGAAAAAAACTTTCACAAAAATTATGAGTGAAAATTATGCATAATTTATAAATTGTCGAGTGGCGGTCGAAGAAAAATTATTTTTTATACTGATAGAAACCTAGAATAAATCAGATAAAATCGATCGTTGGAGTGATTATAAAAGGAATGAAAAAAACGGAGAAATATTTGAACATAGATGGTGTATGCTTAGCGTGAGGTAAGTAAAAAAGTTGCATGAAGAGGGAAGGAGTAAGATACCATGGGAAAAAGTAATCTTATTAAAATTGCAGCATTGTTGTTAGTAATGGCATTGGCGATCATCGCTTTAATTCCAGAACAAAGTACGGATAATAATTTATCAGGGAAAGAGAAAACACAACAGATATTGGTGGATGATGCTGGAAAATAGATGCTAGGGAGAAAAGGAGGATGCAAAAGAAAGTTAGTAGACACTATTTCAATGGTGTGCTCAGAGATATTCGTAAAAGTATATTGCGACGTGGCTACATAGAATGAAAAATAATTCACAAAGTTTTCTTGAAAAAATTGTTTTTATCATTAAGATTTTGCCAATTTCTAC
>ERZ839767.5431-NODE-5431-length-11432-cov-2.938384_pt1 | contig 11432 bp, 5 predicted proteins | sample MGYA00519879_ERZ839767 | MGnify/ENA primary metagenome ERZ839767 (study PRJEB31850, sample SAMEA3708852) | human gut metagenome | biome: human gut; feature: human-associated habitat; material: faeces | place: China | collected 2014 ...
GGCGCAAAGCAGAAATCTATCATTGACCGCTGTGCAATTAAGGTTTACGGCGAATATTTAAGCGGCAAATCGGAATATATGCCTACTTTGGTTGACTTCCGCAACGAATTACTCCGTCAGCCGGAGGACGAAGCACAAGACCTTGCATTATCGCTTGAAATATTTACAACAGGCTCACTTGACGCATTTGCATATCAGAGCGATGTCAATACGAACAACCGCATTGTTGCGTATGATATTTTGGAGCTTGGCGAACAGATGAAATCTATCGGACTTTTGATTATGCTTGATAATATTTTCAACCGTGTTATGGCAAATCGCAGACGAGGAAAATATACAAGAGTTTATGTAGATGAAGCACATTTGTATTTCAAAAATCCGTACAGTGCGGATTTTCTTTTGAAGTGCTGGAAACGGTTTAGAAAATACGGCGGACTGCTCACGGGCATTACGCAGAATATTTCCGACTGCCTGTTAAACGAAACGGCAAGAGGTATGCTTTCAAACAGCGAATTTCTGCTGCTCTTAAATCAAGCGCCGTCCGACAGAAAAGACCTGTCGGAGCTTTTATCCATATCCGATACGCAGATGAGCTACATCACCAACGCCGGAGCAGGACGGGGACTTATCAAGGTCGGCGGTTCCATTGTACCGTTTATCAATGAGTTTCCGACCGATACGGAACTCTATAAACTGATGTCGACAAAAATTAATGAGCAGTAATATTATATGCGGCGGAGCAATAAAAACTCCGCCGCTGAATTTTTGCAAGGAGGACACTATGAAAAACAAAATGACAGAAAAATTATTTGAGCTTGCCTATACCGACAGTATGACAGAAGTGCAAAATCGCAACGCTTATGAGGAACGCTTAAAAAAGCTCCGAAAGCCTAACGCAAACATTTCACGCATTACGGTTATTGTTGTCGATGTAAACGGCTTGAAAGAGATAAACGACAGCTACGGGCATTTTAGCGGTGATGATGCAATAAAGACCGTTGCAAAGGCTCTCCGGGATACTATCGGATTAAAGGCTGACATTTACCGTATCGGCGGTGATGAATTTGTCTGCATATCCGAAAGCAATGTACTTCCGTACATATCGCAATTTAAGGATACAATCAGCTTTATTGACCGTGAAAAACTGTATAAGCTGGCGGTTTCGATAGGCTATTCCAAATATCACGAAAAATACAGTAAAGTTATTGACGATATAATCTGTCGTGCCGATGAGAAAATGTATAAGGATAAAAAGAGTAAAAAATAATGCCGGAGGTGATATACTTTGAGCGAAAAAGATATAAAGACAAAGCCGAAAACAACCACCAAGGCTGTTCAGAATACTCCGAAAGCCGCAGACCGCTTTGCAAAAGAAGCAGTCAAGGATATAAAAACCGTGTCAAAAGATGTGTTTATCAAAAATATCGTAGACAAGCAGCTTGATACACGGCAGTCGGAGCAGCCGCAGCGAGCCGAAGTTGAAGCAACCGAACAGGTTGAAAACACCTACTATTCCGCCGTTGATACCGTTTACCAAAAAAGTAAACATTTTGCGGAAAATAAGTTAAAACAACACCGTCAGCAAGTAAAAACACGGCAAAATCAAAACGCAGATACACCGCATACACCTCAAAATGACAATGTTTCAGAGGTACGGAACACACCCAAGCAGCCGAACAATGCTCCGAAAACAAAAGAGAGCATACAAGCGGAGCATAAACCATCTGTACCCGAAAATGCTCCAAAGGTGCAGAGCAAATCTACCGCACAGGTTAAGACCAAAGAAGCATATATGAAGTCGCAGAAAGCGGATATGTCGGAAAAATCAGCAGATACGGTTAAAACAAAGGCTAATTACATAAAGCAGCATAAAACCGCCGAAGTTAAGAACGGTATCAAGCAAAAACCGACCGAGTTTGCACCGAAAACAAGAGAAAACACCGCATTTTCCTCTGCTCCCACTCCAAAAACCAAAGAGCAAGCCATAAAGGACGCACGGAAAAAATATGTTTCGGAGAAACTGAAAACAAAAGCTGAAGCTGAAAAAGCAGCACGGCAAAATCATACTTCGGATATGCCGATACATAACGGGAATTTGCCGAAAACAAATGCGGAGTTTATCAAAAGTGATATGTCAGCACCAAATGTCAATTCCGAAAATATGCTTGATGCGTCTTTTCCCTCAAAATCTATGCCGAAAACAAAGGAAAGCTATATACGCTCACACGGCAAAGCTCCGTCCGACCTCATAAAAACACCGGAGAGAGCAAAAACAATGCCAAAGCTAAATACTCATACCGTTACCCGAAATGTATCGACAGGTGCAAAAAAGGCGGTTAAAACAAAAGACAGTCTTTTGAAAGGTACAAACAAAGCCGTGAAAACGGGCAATTCCTATGTCGGCAAGTCTGCAAAGAAAAAAGCTGTTAAATCAGCAAAACGGGCGGCAAAGACGCAGAAGGAAATCACGAAAAAAGCGGCAAAGCAAGCTGCCAAGCAAGCGAAAGAGGTTGCTCAAAAATCTGCACAAGCCGCAAAGGCAACCGCAAAAGCGGCTGTTAAAATCACAGTTAAAGTCGCTCAAATGGTAGCGGCGGCAACAAAAGCCGTTATCTCCGCACTTGCCGCACTCGGCGGATGGGCGGTGCTTTTGGTCGCTCTTATTATCGTAATCGTTGTTGCGGCAATAGCCGCAAGTCCTTTCGGTATCTTCATTTCCGATGAAGCGGCGGATAATGACAGTATCCCCATTTCAGCTATCGTTGCCGAGTGTAATATGGAGCTTTCAAATAAGCTCGATGACATAGAAAATGCCGCAGCCGCAGACCGCAGCGAAATTATCGGCGAACAGGCAAATTGGGACTTGGTACTCGCCGTATTTGCAACAAAGGTTGCGGGTGTGGAAGATGATACGGTCGAAGATGTTGTCGTTATCACGGAGGATAAAAAACAAAAGCTCAAAAATGTGTTTTGGGATATGCACGAGATAACATCTCGGACGGAAACGGTTGCAAGCGGTGATACCAATAAAAAGGTTGTGTATATTACAATTACGGCGAAAACAAAAGAGGATATGATTTCACAGTATAATTTCACACGCAAGCAGCAGGAAGCGCTCGATACGCTTCTGGAACAAGATGAGGTGCTGATTTCCGCAGCGCAGTCGCTCGCCGTATCGGACGCAACCGCACAGGATATTTTGAAAAACTTACCCGACAGTTTATCAGCGGAGCGAAAGAAAGTTATAAAAGCCGCCTGCTCGCTTGTAGGCAAGGTGAATTACTTTTGGGGCGGTAAATCGTCTGCTATCGGCTGGGACTCAGAATGGGGCAAGCTGAAAACAGTATCGGCAGAAGGCAGTAAAACAACCGGGACAAAAAGACCTTTCGGACTTGACTGTTCGGGGTTTGTTACTTGGAGCTTTATCAATTCCGGGTTTAATGCGTCAAGCATAGGACACGGAACGAAAGGACAAATCGCAAAGTGCAGCCGAATATCTTGGAGCAGCGCTCAAGCCGGGGATTTATCCTTTTACGGTGATTTATCTCACGTCGGAATCGTTGCCGGAAAGGACGCTGCCGGAAACATTCTTGTTATCCATTGTTCAAGTGGTAATAATAATGTCGTTATCACAACAAACAGCGGTTTCGGCTTTGCGGCAAGACCGAGATGCTATTAAAAAATATAAGACAGCGGGGAGCATTTCTATATGCCTTTCGCTGTCTTTTTAAGTTTCGTAACTGATAGTTTTATTACTTGACTGTTAAAAACGCTCCAACGCCTTGAAAAATAAGGATTTGAGCTATTTATAAAGTTTGCAGTCAATGATAAAATTATTATAGTCAATTATATCATAATTGGCGTAAAAAAACAAGTTTTTGAGGAAAATTTATAAGAATTATCCGTCAAAAATTTAATGTCAAAGGAGTGATTTTCTATGGCTCGCAAGGGTGAAAATATTTACAAAAGAAAAGACGGCAGATATGAGGGTCGATATATTAAGGACTACGATTTGCAGGGTAAAGGCATTATCGGATATGTCTACGGAAAGACCTACAAAGAAGCAAAGGAAAAACTTTTAATTGCCAAAGCAAAGGTAAAAGAACGGTATAACAAACCTCCCTCGGAAATGCTTGTAAAGGATTGGTTTGAAAAATGGCTGTCAACGCAGAAGCACATAAAAAAATCATCATATACGGTGTATTCCTCGCTCGTTGAAAATCATATTAACACGGAGCTTGGAAATATGCGGCTGTGCGAAGTTACAAAACTCACGGTGCAGGGCTTTGTAAACGGTCTTGTTGCAAAATGGGAGCCGTCAACAGTCAAGCTGATATATACCGTGTTAAAGCTCGGTTTGGATACTGCCGCCGATAGCGGCTTAATGCCTACCGTTTGCAAGCGTATAAAGCTGCCGAAGCAGAAAAATAAAGAGGTTGTCGTGTTTGGTAAAAATGAGCAGAAAGCAATAGAAAAATACATTGAAAGCTCGGATAATCCTAATGATATAGGGATTTTGATTTGCCTTTACACAGGTATCAGAATCGGAGAATTATGTGCATTGGAATGGAAAAATATTGACTTAAAAAGAGGTGTTATATCTATACAGCAAACGCTTTACAGAGCAAAGTCCGACAAAGGAAAAAAGAAAACAGAAATCGTGATTGCCCTACCGAAAAGCGATACATCTGTGCGTGATATACCACTTCCGAAGTTTTTAACCGCAAAGCTCAAAGCGATTGAACACGGATGTGGTTTTTTAATTAACCGCAAGGGAAAATTTATCGAGCCGACTGTTTACGCTCGGAGGTACAAGGCAATATTGAAGGAAATCGGCGTCCGTGATGTTAAATTTCATACAACCCGGCATACTTTCGCTACAGGGGCGTTGGAAATCGGAATGGATATAAAGACGCTTTCGGAAATACTCGGACACGCTTCTCCGACCGTCACGCTGAATATCTATACTCACTCTCTGCCGGAGCATAAAGCAAAGGAAATGGATCGGCTCCGAAAAATGTATAATCCGTCTTAATAAGCCGTCAAAAATTTATAAATGCTTATAAAATCAAATAGTATAAAGGATAAATCGTATAACTATCAGTTTTGCGATTTTTTATTTTGTCCAAAAATCGCAGTAATTAAACATTTGACGGAGAAAGGAGTTTTCTATGTGGAAACTGAAAAACGATTACAGAAACTGAAAAACAAATCTCGCATTATATCGGCGCTTTTGTGTATTTGTATGCTGCTTTGTATTTGCTCCTGCACAAACAAAGCTGTACCGATAACCGAAGAACCTAATGCTCCCGGACAGTCGGAAAATGTCACGGAAACAAAAGCTCCGAAAGATACAACCGATTATTCCGAACACAGCTTTGCGGTACATTATATTGATGTCGGACAAGGCGATGCGGCGCTTGTACTCTGCGATGATAAAACAATGCTTATTGACGGCGGAAAGCCGCACGCCAGCAGTATTATTTATACCTATCTCAAAAACTTAAACATTGATTATCTCGATTATATTGTCGCATCACACGCGGACGACGACCACATCGGCGGACTGTCCGCGCCCCTTGCTAAAATGAAGGTTGGAAATGTGTTAGCACCGGAAACGGAAGCCGACACACGCTCTTATGAAAGTCTGAAAAACAAAACCGCCGAACAGGGCTTAACAATAACTCACCCCAAGCCGGGAGAAAGCCTTGATTTCGGCAGCAGCAAAGTAGAATTTTACGGTCCGATAACGGAAAGTGAAAGCGACCGCAATAATGGCTCTATCGTAATGAAAATTATATACGGCAATACTTCCTTTCTTTTTACGGGCGATGCGGAGCGTGAGGAAGAACAGGAAATATTAAATGCCGGATATGACCTGTCGGCAACAGTGCTGAAGGTCGGACATCACGGAAGCAAAAACTCGACCACATATCCATTTTTGCGTGAGATTATGCCGAAGTATGCGGTGATTTCTGTCGGAGATAACAATTACGGGCACCCAACAGAAGATACATTAAGCCGTTTGCGTGACGCAGATGTTAAAGTATACCGTACCGATATGCAGGGTGATATTGTTGCAACAAGCGACGGAAAAACAGTTACGGTTACAACGAAGAAAAACAACAACGCTCAAACCAACCCGACCGAAAATGAAAAATCAACCTCTGCTCAAAGCACTGAAAATGCGGCAAATCAAGAAATTTGCGAATATATCGGCAATGCGAATACAAAGAAATTCCACTATCCCGACTGCGGAGCCGTGTCGCAGATGAAAGAGAAAAACAAGGTTTACTTAAACTGCACCCGTGACGAAGCGATAAAAGACGGATATAATCCTTGCGGAAGATGTAACCCGTAATATTTGAAACAAGACGGGATCCGCCGATGATATGCTGCTCTCGTCTTGTGTTTTTATCATATTTGTAAAATTATACAGTATCTACTTTTTTTGGCTGTTCGGTATTGTTTTCCCTCTGTATATTGCCGAGTTGCTTTTCCATTTCCGATTGTTTTTTCAAAATTGCTATCGAGTAATTTTATTAAAGAAAGGCTCGTTGCCGTATTTAGCGGCAAAGAGCCTTTCTGCGTTTATTCCGCAAAAGCATATCTTCCCATAAACAGAATTTCTCCGCTTGTATTATCACGAATTGCAAAATAGAACGGTTTATTAAATTTAAGCTCTATCGGCTCCGGCGGAAGTGCCGAACCGCCCATACCGATTGAGGTTACGGCGGCGGCTTCAGTTCCTTTTTCGTCCACGCTGATAAATGTCTTATGGATTGTATCGGTAAACCACATATTGCCCGAATCAAACATTTTTTCAAACCGGGCTGTTTTGGTGTCGAAAGCCGTTTTAATGCCGATGTTTTTTAGCGTATCATTAAGACGTTCGGAATACTCAATCTTAAATTTCGGCATTGAAAGCTTTGTATATGTTCGCTCAAAGCTTTTACCATTGATTGCGGTATCAAGCTCTCGTTCTGCATTTATTCCGCTATCCGCAAGCATTAAATACATACTCACATCAAGGTCATCAAAGCTATCGGTGCCGATGTGCTCACCGCTATCCGAGAATTTATCAACTCTGTTTTTATACGGTAATTCGATTATCTTTGCGGATTTTGTTTCCGCATACGAAATCCAGCTTGTTTTATTCATAAAGTCTGTTTGCGTTTTTGTTCCGTCCGCATTAGTAAACTCATCGGGTTTTGTAAGAGATGTGCTGAACTCATTTTCCCAAGCGCCCTTAAAGTAAATTGCATTGATAAGCATTGCCCAAAAGTTATCGGCATTATCTATAATCTGCGGAATTTTGCCCTTTGTCTTATCCTTCACCCAAGAATTGATTTCACCGACTGCATTTTTATTATCAACCGTCTTAACATCGGCATTATAATACTCCGTTGCGATATTCTTAAAGTTTTTGCTGAAATTCTGTGTTGTTTTGTCCTTGTTGATCCATATTGAATTTGCAATATTAAGGCTCAAAATATCGGTTTGAGAGTACCTTTTTATCAAATCCTTTGAAAGCGTGTTAAATTCGTCAAGATTTTTTACTCCGAGTGTGTTTAATATTTCATTCTTTGTATCGCCCTCTGCTCCGTTAGCGGCAAGGGCAAGAGCCATCTTGACGGACAGCGGAGAAAACATATAGTTTTTATCTGCAGGCATTTGTGAGTTCAGCTTGTCGGCAAAAGTCAAGTCGGAAACACTTATTTCTGTTTCCCCATCGGCACCGCCGATAACATCTTTTTTGGCACACGATTTTACTATCCAAATACCTGTTTTGCTTTTATCAATAGGCTTAAACAATTCAAGAGTATAAATGCTGTTTCCTATTTTATAGTTGCCGCTGCATTTTTCTCCGTCACCGGCAAAAGCAATGAGTTCACCGTTTTCGGCTTTTTCACCCTTGTCGGAAAGAAAATTCATAATGACTTGCTTATAGTCGAGCCGCCACGGAAAATGACCGTTGTTTACAGACTCTTGCAAATCTTCTATTTGGCTGTAAGACAAATTCTCGGCGTTTGATATATCATTTGATTTTGAAAAATTATTATATACCCTCACAAGCGTTGCAACAGCCTGTTCGGTAGTATATAACCCCTTTGGAGCAAATCTGTTATCGCCCACGCCCTGCATAATACCCATATTGCAGATGACTTGAATATCATTCATTGCCCAATCGGAAATTTGCCCGCTGTCGGCAAAATCAAAGTATTGCGCCGTCGCATCCCAACCGGGATATATTTTGCTTATCATACGATAAAGAATGGCTGCGGCTTCTTCACGTGTAAGCGAATCGTTCGGTGCAAACTCCGTTTCGGATTTTCCTTTGACAATGCCCCATAAATTTAATATGCCGATATGTGCGTTGTTCGTGTCGGAAAAAGGCATTACGGCGTTCGGAGAATCAAGAATTTCCGCAACATTGCGGATATAGCTGAATATCAGACCGCAAAATTCCTCACGGGTAATAAGCGCCGTGTAGTTGTAGTTTTTTCCCGGCTGAATCAGGTTTATCTTTTCAGCCTTTTCAACCGAATCTTTTGCCCACGGAGAAATAAATCCCATATATTTTGCAACGCCGTAGTTTTCACCGTCCGAAACAATAAATCTGCCGTCATCTTTATAGCTCCACCAATTCAGTCCGGATTCTGAAGCCGATTTCCATTTTGGGTTATCAATAACGACCTTTCCGCTTGTGTCAATAAACTTGCCCGCTTCAATTTGAGCTATACCGCCGTAAAAGCCGTTTGACCAATCGCTTGGATTAAACATAACCTCACCGTTTTTGTTTATAACCTCGTATGCACCATTGACACGGTTCTCCGCAAAAGCAAGTCCATCGGAAAAAAGCGAAATCATTCCGTAATTGAAATCGGTAAGCTCCTTACCGCTTATATCATAATAGCCGGAATGTCCGGAAGATTTTTGAACGGCAACAATCCCCTCGGATATTCCCCATATGTTTGTATTTTCAATGGGAATTACAATATTTCCGTCATAGCCGATAAGTCCGTATAAATATTCGTATTGCTCCTTGTCATCACGATTGTTTTTTTTCGATACTTTTATCAGTTTATAATCTTCATATAACGTTTGCGGTTCAATCTCACCGAGCTGTTTTATCGTTTTTCCGTACCTGTCTAAAAGACCGTATCGGACAGTTTCCTGTGCCGAGTCCTGTGTAACTTTGTATGCATTGATTTTTCCGTTGTCAGTATGAAGCGGATATATCCCGTTATAAATGAAATCGGCAACAGTATTTCCGTCTTGGTCAATTAGACCGTATTTGCCGTTTGTCATTGCGATTGTAATTCTGCTTTCCGCATCTGCAAACGGATAGATTTTATCATATATCGGTTCGATAACAGTGTTAAAGTTGCCGTCAACAGCACCCCACTTTTCACCCTCTTTAAACAGCAGACGACCGCCTTCAAATGTGATTCCAAACCCTGCATTTTTATACGGCTTGAATTTTTCGTATGGCAATGTCTTGATAAGCTCACCCGTATATGTATACACTCCGAATTCACCCTCAAAATACGAAAGCGGTCTGCCGTCCTCATTTGAATCCGTAAGATTTACAAAAACATACTCCGATACATTTATTATCCTTTTATCGAATTTTCCGAGAACGGTTCCGTAAGGATTTATGATATAGTATTGGTTATCCTTTCTCGCCTCTGCAACCTGTTTGTTGAAAAATGAACCTATATAATCATAGTCATCGGAAAGATTTTTGCCGTTCAAGTCATAAATTGCACACTTATCCTGCTTATCATAAGCGATATAGCAGTTTTGACGTCGTTCAATCTTGGTATACTCCATCGGAAGTATGTATTCATAATTTTGTATCTTTTCTGCAAAAGCAGTTATTGCCATAGAGCAAAGTATTGTAATTGCCAAAATAATTGATAATAGTTTTTTCATTGGGTTCTCCTCCTAATTCTTTATCAATGCCCGAAAGAAGATATTTTCCAACCGGTGTTATCGGATTCGTAAACCATCGTGCATATCCAATACTGATTTCCGTTTGAGATTGCTTCTTCCCGCACATATTCGGCATCAAATGTTACCGTATAAGACTTATGCTTTTCATCGGAATTTTTATTATTATGGGGTTTAATTTCCACATTTGAAATTGATTTTATATTGTCAATCCGTCTTTCGCCGTCCTTGACAAAGGTTTTATTTGTCAGCGGCAAATGCGGAATACTGTCATATAATTCCGTATTTAACAGGTTCGACGTAACCCCACCGAACATTGTAGTTTTTGCAATACATTGTATTGCTGTGCCTTCATCTTTTTCATTCAAAGCCTTACAATACATTTTAATGATTTCTTCCGGTGTTTTTGATTTTAAATCATCTTCGGATTTCAGCAAAGGTGCAATAAAGTCTGCAAAACTCATATTTGTTATTTCATCAAAGCTCTTTCCCGGTAAGCTGCAGGCATTTTCAACTTGATGCCGTCCTGTGCTTATAAACGCTCCTATAATTTCGTTTTCGTATTTAACAACGATACCTCTTGCGGTGGTTATGGGATAAAATTTTTCGGGCATACCCTCACGAAGCTGATAAATATCAACCGTTACATCTTTTTCGGCATACTTGCTTAAATCAAGTCCAATATCCTTTGAAAGTTCATTGTTGTAGAGATAATAATACTCATTTGCGGAAAAATCGCCAAACTCATTAAATTGCGGCAAAGTATCTGTAAGCGACGCAATTTTATAATTTATATTCCAACCGTATTTTGCAAACAACTCTCTGTCCTTATCATCAACAACATAAATCGCATCGCCGCCTGCTTCCAAAATGGAATCCAAAAAGCGAGGGAAAGCATCATTTGCCGTATATAAAACGCCGTCCATTTTTACAAAAGTTTTATGATACAAGGTGTCCCAATAGACATCATATTCCGAATCAGTATCATTTTCATTCATTATAACCTTATATGCTCTTATATAGTTTGCGTTTAAGTCAGGTGCCTCACCTTCATACGGCATTATAGAGCCCAGCCCTCCGGCTTCGTGGAAAAGGCTTTCTATATTGCCCCATACGGTAATGCTGTCAGCCTGATTGAATCCTGCAAAATCAGATATGCGGCTTACGGTTATATCTGAAAATCTGTCTGCGGTTGTATATTCCACCTCACATTCAAAAGCTTCACCCAAAAACTTAAGCGGCACATATGTATGATTGTTGAATATTTTAGGTTCTGTATCCATATTGACTGCGTTATTATTTTTAAGCATTGATTTGGAATCAACAGTAAAAACAACAGTATTTTTGTCATCGTTATAATCTGAAATTGTGACTGTCTTGTCGGTATCGTTCCAATCTACCTTTTTGCCCAGCGCATTGCTGACGGCACGGACGGGAATTTGCGTTCTGTCGTTTTCGTCAATAAACGGCAGTTC
>ERZ839767.5440-NODE-5440-length-11414-cov-2.738181_pt1 | contig 11414 bp, 13 predicted proteins | sample MGYA00519879_ERZ839767 | MGnify/ENA primary metagenome ERZ839767 (study PRJEB31850, sample SAMEA3708852) | human gut metagenome | biome: human gut; feature: human-associated habitat; material: faeces | place: China | collected 2014 ...
TTATTCTTTATCACTATCTGAAATTGGCTGTTTATTAGTTGGGCAATCAAATGATATGATGGCACAACAAGTTTTCTTTAACTTACGTATTCCACGTATTGTGATGGGTGTCTTAGCTGGTCTTGTTTTAGGGATTGCTGGTGGTGTTTATCAACTTATTTTTAGGAATCCTTTGGCATCACCTGATTTGACTGGTGTTGCTTCAGGAGCCAGTTTTGGCGCTGCTTTGATGATTGTTATAGGAGCAAACAGTGCAATAGAGATGATGTTTGGTGCCTTTGTTATGGGGATTGTTTCTCTTTTTTTTGTTATGTTCCTTGTCAAAATGACTGGTGTTCAACGCACAACAACTTATATTCTTGCTGGTATTGTTATATCTGCTTTGGCAGATGCTGGAATCATGATTTTTAAGTATATGGCTGATCCTATAAGTGAATTAGCAACTATAGAATTCTGGACAATGGGCAGTTTGGCATCTATTACCTTGAGTAAGATGCTGATTGCGCTTATAAGTATTGTGATTCCACTTGCTTTTCTTTTATTATGTCACCGTCAAATTGTGATGTTGTCATTGGGGGATGAAAATGCCAGATACTTAGGACTCAATGCCAGTGCATTAAGAATCATTGTCCTTTTATTAACAACTTGGATGGTTGCCTCCATTGTTTCTATAACAGGAGTCATTTCTTTTGTAGGATTGATTGCTCCACACATTGCTTATCTTATTTTACATAGGCGAACAAAATATTTTTTACTGATGAGTGGCTTCATTGGGGCTTTCATCATTATGGTGGGTGATATGCTTTCAAGGAGTCTTGTTCCAGGAGCTGAATTACCATTAAGTATTCTCACGATTTTCTTTGCTGTACCAGTCCTTATTTTTTTGATGTGGAAACAAAGAGGACAGATTCTATGAAGGAATTATTAGAAGTTAAAAACTTATCAGTTTCTTATCAGCAAAAAGTTGTGAGTGATGTTTCCATGACTTTACATCGTCAAGAAATTGTGGGACTGATTGGACAAAATGGTTGTGGAAAATCAACATTACTTAAAGGTATTATAGGTGGTCTGGTTTCAACACAAGGACAAGTGTATGTCAGTGGACAGGACTACTTTGCAATGAATATAAAAATGCGTGCTCAAAATATAGCTATGATGACACAAAGGTGTGAAGTGATAGAGGGGTTTACAGTCAGTGAAATGATTGAACTTGGTGGGTATGCATCTTCTCGTTTTTTTGATTCACATATTGATGAAGAACGGATTATGCAAATTGCTAAAGAGTTTCAAATTGCTGATTTATTAGATGAAGACTATACAAAGTTAAGTGAAGGACAAAAGCAATTGGTTCAACTGGCAAGATTAACCAGACAAAATACACCTGTACTCTTGTTAGATGAACCTGATAGTGCTTTAGATTTTGAAAATCGTCATCATATCTTCCAATTGATTCAAAAGCTGATTAAAGAACAAGAAAAAACAGGTTTCATAGTTTTACATGATCCACTTTACGCTTTTATGTATTGTGATCGGATTTTATTAATGAAGGATGGGAGAATCATTGATGAAATCATACCACTACAGGAAACATGTGAGATCATGACTTATAAGATGCAAAATCTTTATCCTCAAATGATTATTCAAAGGGATCAAGATTATCAACAATTTTATTGTTTAACAAAATAAGAAAGGATTTATATATATGAAAACAAATACAAATCAAGAGAATTCAACACCTTATGATTTTGAAGGAATGATACCTTTAAAACAAGCTATACCATTAGGTTTACAACATGTACTTGCGATGTTTGTTGGCAACCTTACACCTATTTTAATTATTACAAGTGCTTGTGCAGCGATGAGTGATGCGGAGCAATTTGCAGCAATTCAAGTTTCATTATTACAAAATGCAATGTTAATTGCTGGCGTTGTGACTTTAATTCAATTGTTTGCAGTCGGACCAGTAGGTGGAAAGGTTCCAATTATTATGGGAACAAGTTCTGGTTTTATTGGGGTTTTTCAAAGTGTTGCAAAAGTGATGGGTGGCGGTATCTTAGGATATGCTGCTATTATGGGAGCATCTATCATTGGTGGTTTATTTGAAGGGGTTTTAGGTTTTTTATTAAAACCACTTCGTCGTTTCTTTCCTGCTGTTGTGACAGGGACTGTTGTTTTATCAATTGGGCTTTCATTAATTAGTGTTGGTGTGGGTTCTTTCGGTGGAGGAAGTAATGCAAAAGACTATGGTTCTATTGAAAATTTATTGGTTGCATTAGCAGTTTTAGTGATTATCTTGGTTTTAAAACATGTGACAAAAGGAATGATGAGTTCATCATGTATCTTAATTGGTATTATTTGTGGTTATATTATTTGTAGTCTGATGCCAATGTTTTTATCTACAACTGGTGTCAGTGCAGAAGGAACTGAATTTGTGAAGTCATGGGTGATTAATTGGGATGCTGTTGCCCAAGCCAAATGGTTTGCTATTCCAGAATTTATGCCTGTCACTCCAGTTTTTGATTTACGTGCGATCTTACCAGTTCTGATTATGTTTATTGTCACTGCAGTAGAAACTGTTGGTGATATTTCTGGTGTTATTGAAGGTGGTATGGGACGTGAAGCAACAGATGAAGAATTATCTGGCGGTGTCATTTGTGATGGAATTGGTTCAAGTTTAGCAGCTGTTTTTGGTGTTTTACCAAATACTTCATTTAGTCAAAATGTTGGTTTGGTCACAATGACAAAGATTGTGAATCGTTTTGCACTTGCTTGTGGGGCTATCTTCTTAATCTTATGTGGATTGTTTCCTAAATTAGCGGCTTTAATTTCAATTATGCCTCAAAGTGTATTGGGCAGCAGTCATTATGTTCTCATCTATTGTGATGAGTGGTATTCAATTGATTACAAAAGAACCATTGAATGCTCGTCGTATGACAATTGTGTCAGTGGCTTTAGGATTGGGCTATGGATTAGGTGCGAATAGTGCTGTTTTAGCTGGTTTACCAGAAGCTGTTCAAATGATTTTTGGTGGCTCTGGAATTGTTCCAGCAGCATTGGTTGCGATTATTTTAAATATTTGTTTACCAAAAGATAAAGAAGTTGATAAAATATAAAACGATTATGAAAACAATAGAATGTCAGTATTGTGATGAAATATCGATATATCATCTAGAAGCAAATTTTATGATATTTTGTCCAAAATGCAAAAGACGAATATATCTAGAATGTGAGTATGGGTATGGGCCTGTTACACCCTGTTCTATTTTACTTGGGAGTGAAAAGATAGGGGAAGTCGTAGTTAATGATAAAAACCAATATAGACTTGATATTAATGGCAAACAGACCCTGTTGAAAAAGACCTATTTAGAAGCTTTAGAGGAAGCAACTGTAATCATAAGAAAAATGTTAAATCCAAAATATCTAGAACAAAAAGATGATTTGTTTGAAATGAAAAGTAAAGGTGGGTTCTTGAGTTTTTATGGGGATCCATTTGGGAGACCTGGCGATAATTTTCATGAAGTGACAGACTGTTCATTTCATGATTGTCTATTGGAAATTCTATTTAGAGAGGGAGAGCGTTTAATTATTGTTGGACCTGAAGGAATTGTAAATAAAAAACATGAATTGATAATTCAAAAAGCACAGATCATTAAATGGAGCTGGATTCCTTATGGTTGTACAGAAAAAAGAGTTCAGAAAATTTCATATGAATGCCAAGATGGTAAGGTTTATAAAAAAACTTCTCATGGAGAACAATTATTAGAAAAAAAATCTCCTTATGCAGTTGTTATGAGATGATTTTAAATAGAAATGGATTGTAGATGTTTTATATATTTGACTTAATACAAAAATCAATTATTTATAAAATATAAAAAAAGGAGGTATTGTCTTGCTTGATATCAAAAAATATGTCAAAGTTCAAAGTCTTGAAGAAGCTTATGAACTTTGTCAAAATCGTAAGAATATTATTATTGGTGGTATGCTTTGGTTAAAAATGCAAAATAGAAGTGTTGATACAGCAATTGATCTTTGTGATTTGAATTTGAATCATATTGAGGATAAAGGGGACGAAATTCATATTGGTGCAATGGTGACATTACGCCAATTAGAATCAAATCCAATTCTTCATCAATATACACATGGAGCTATGAAAGAAAGTGTTCACAATATTGTTGGTGTTCAATTTAGAAATCTTGCGACTGTTGGTGGAAGTTTATTTGGACGTTATGGTTTTTCAGATGTATTGACAATGTTTATGGCTTTGGATGCTTATGTTGAACTTTATCATGGTGGAATTGTATCAATTCAAGAGTTTGCGACAATGCGTCCAACTCCAGATGTCTTGGTGAGAGTCATTATTAAGAAATCGCCTCTCCGTGTTGTTTATATGTCACAACGCAATACAAAAACTGACTTTCCTGTTTTAACGTGTGCAGTGAGTCAGATAGAAACTACTTATACATGTACAATTGGTGCTCGTCCTTTAAAGGCTGTAACTTTTAAAGATGAAAATCATTTTTTAGATTCATCTTTAAGTGATGAAAGTATTCAAGCGTTTGCTAATGATATTGCTAAAAAATTAGTTTTAGGATCTAATCTCAGAGGGAGTGCTGATTATCGTCGCCGTATTGCAAAAGTCTTAATCAAACGTGCTTTGACAGCGTTAAGGGAGGAGAATCATCATGCTTATTAAAATGAATTTAAATGGAAAAGATATTGAAGCTTTGATTGAACCAGATATGTTATTGATTGATTTCTTACGCTCTCAAGGGTGTTTAAGCGTCAAACGTGGATGTGATACAAGTAATTGTGGTTTATGTACAGTTTTAGCTGATGACAAACCTATTCTATCATGTAGTGTTTTGGCTGCTAGAATGGATGGTCATCAAATAATCACATTAGAAGGAATGCAGGAAGAAGCTCAAAGGTTAGCTGAATTTATTGCTGATCAGGGGGCTGAACAATGTGGTTTCTGTAATCCTGGAATGATGATGAATGCAATTGCTCTTTTAAAAGAAAATCCTTATCCTAGTGATGAAGATATTTTAGATTATTTAGCAGGAAATTTATGTCGCTGTTCTGGTTATGAGGGGCAATTACGTGGTATGAAAGCTTATATTGCTTATCTTGAACAAGGAAAGGAGAACTCATGATGAAAAAAACTTTCCAGCAGGTAAATAAACCTGTTCGTAAAAAAGATGCTATGAATTTATTATTGGGGAAACCAGCATATGTTGATGATGTGACACCAACAGATTGTCTTGTTGTGAAAGTTTTACGTTCTCCTCATGCTCATGCACTCATTGAAGATATTGATGTTGAAACGGCTAAACAAGTAGATGGTATTGAAGCTATCTATACTTATCATGATGTTCCTCAAAAACGTTTTACGATGGCTGGACAAACATATCCTGAACCAAGTCCATATGATCGTTTGATTTTAGATCAAAGAGTCCGTTTTGTTGGTGATGCGGTTGCGATTATTGCGGGAGTCAATGAAAAGAGCGTTGATCAGGCTATGAAACTTATCAAGGTTAAATATCAAGTCTTAGAAGCTGTTTTAGATATACATACTGCAAAAGATAATAAAGTTTTGGTTCATCCAGAAGACAATTGGAAAGCATTATGCCCAGTAGGGGCAGATAATCAACGTAATCTTTGTGCAAGTGATTCTAGTGTTGAGGGAGATTTAGAAGGTGTTTTCTCAACTTGTGATGAAGTGATGGAAAGAACTTATCATACCCGTGCGAATCAACAGGCCATGATGGAAACTTTTAGAACATATTGCGAAATTGATCCTTTTGGTCGTTTACATGTTATCAGTTCAACACAGATTGTCTTCCATGTTCGTCGTATTTTGGCTCATGCATTAGATATTCCTAAATCTCAGATTCATGTTGAAAAACCAAGAATTGGAGGAGGATTTGGGGCTAAACAAACTGTTGTAGCTGAAGTTTATCCTGCTTTTGTAACATGGATGACCAAGAAACCTTCTAAAATGATTTATAGTCGAAAAGAATCACAAATTGCCTCTACACCACGTCATGAAATGCAAGTGACTGTTAAATTAGGAGCAATGAATGATGGAACAATTCGAGCAATGGACGTTTATACTCTTTCAAATAGTGGTGCTTTTGGTGAACATGGTCCAACAACAGTTGGATTATCAGGGCATAAATCCATACCACTTTACAACAATCATCTAGAAGCTTATCGTTTTGCTTATGATGTTGTTTATACCAACTGTCAGGCAGCAGGAGCTTATCGTGGATATGGGGCAACACAGGGAATTTTTGCAGTCGAATCTGCAGTTAATGAACTGGCATCACGTCTAGGTATAGATGCAGTCGCTATTCGTGAAAAAAACATGGTTAAAGAGGGACAGGAGATGTCTGCTTATTATCATGAAGTCACAAAGAGTTGTGCTTTGAATCGCTGCATGGATCGTGCTCAAGAATTATTTGACTGGAAAAATAAATCAAAGCCTAGAATGATGCCAAATGGCAAAATTCGTAGTAGTGGTGTTGCGATGGCTATGCAAGGTTCAGGAATTTCTGGTGTTGATGTTGGTTCAGCAACGATTAAATTAAATGATGATGGTTTTTATGCATTAACAATTGGAGCCGCAGATATGGGAACCGGGTGTGATACAATTTTGGCTCAAATGGCTGCCGAATGTTTAGAATGTGATGTTGAGAATGTGATTGTCTTTGGAGCAGATTCTGATGCTTCGCCATATGATTCGGGTTCTTATGCATCAAGTACAACTTATGTGACTGGAAAAGCAGTAGAAAAGGCCTGCCTAGAATTAAAAGATCATTTATGTCATATTGGAGCAGAGATGTTGGGTTGTCCAAAATCCGAGGTGAAATTTACAAGTCAAGGCATTGAAACATTAGATGGCCAAAAACGTATATCTTTTAGTGATATTGCAACAAAATCAATGTGTGGAAACAATATACCAACACAAGTCACAGTTTCTCATTCATCACCAGTTTCTCCACCACCATTTATGGTAGGAATGGTTGAAATTGAATTAGATAAAGAAACAGGACAAGTTGAAATCTTAGATTATGTTGCAGTTGTTGACTGTGGAACAGTCATTAATACCAATCTGGCACGTGTTCAAACAGAAGGGGGACTTGTGCAAGGTATTGGTATGGCTCTTTATGAAAATGTTCAATATAGTGATAAAGGAGCGATTGCTGAAAACTCATTGATGCAATATAAGATTCCATCTCGCTTAGATATGGGGAAATTACGTGTGGAATTTGAAAGCAGTTATGAAGAGACTGGACCTTTTGGTGCCAAGTCAATTGGTGAAATTGTTATTAATACACCATCTCCTGCCATTGCTCATGCGATTTATAATGCGACAGGGGTATGGCAAAGAGATTTACCAATGACTCCTGAAAAAATCTTAATGAGTTTACCAGAAGAGTTATGAAAATACATATGATCTACTTAGCGGCGGGTAATAGCCGTCGCTTTGGTTCTAATAAATTACTTTATTCATTTCGTGGCTTACCATTATATCAATATGGTTTGAAACAATTACGAGAACTCTTAGAAAAAAATGAAAATTATACTTTAGATGTTGTGACTCAATATGATGAAATTATTGAGTATATCAAAGAATTATCATGTCCTCGTTTGTATTCAATAAAGAGTGAAAAAAGTCATTTAGGTTTATCATACTCAATTCAAGCTGGAATTCAAAAATATAGTAATGATAAAGATTGTTATTTCTTATTTTTGGTTGCTGATCAGCCTTATATTCAATCATCAACGATGAACGGTATGATTAATCTTATAATCAATAATCATGCTTTATTAGGAACTGTTAAATATCAACAGCAAGTCGGTAATCCAACAATGTTTCATTGTCAACTTTATAATGAATTGATGAAATTAAAAGGTGATGAGGGTGGAAGAAAGATTATTGATAAATATTCAAGTGTATGTCTAAAAGTTCCTGTTATGGATAGAAAAGAACTTTATGATTATGATTATCTTCAGGATATCAAAAATAATGAGGTATAAGTTCATTGAGCTTATACCTTTTTTTAAAGCTTTATAGTAAGGGACAGAAATTCGTTTTTGTCCATTCCTTATATAGAGCTACACTGGATACTCATTGTAAAAACAGTCTTAAATATTATGCTCATCTTCTGATATCTGGCAAATATAAAAGTCAATAAGCGGGAACAGCCAATCAGATAATGGAGTAAAATGAAAACCGATATTTTGAGCTTTTTCTACATTTAAACTATGTGACTGTATATCATGAAATGGTGCTTTATCGCCATCAGATGTTATCATAGCTTTTTTACCAGTATGATCTTCAATATAATCAAAAATTTCTTGTAGTGTTATTGATTGAGGGCTACATGCATTTATGGCTTCACATATATCTTTATCACTTAAATAAGCCAAAAAAGCACCAGCATCATGCGAGGATATGAAACTAAATGATGTTGTTAAATGATCTATATACATAGGTATACCTTTTAAAATATGTTCAACATAAAAATATAAACGTTTTGTATAGTCATCTTTTCCTAATACAACTGGAAAACGCACTCTTGTTGTTTTCTGTTGTGGATGTAATTGGACAATAGCACTTTCAGCCTGACGTTTCCCTTCATCATAAGAAAACGAACTCCTTACACCCATTTTTAAAACATGATGAGCTGCTACGAAATCATCTTCTTTTGTATTCAATTGAAAAGGATAAACAGCATTCGATGATGTTAAGATGTAGCGGTGACAATGTAAAGAATTGAAAAGAGTTTCGATATCCTGAGATGAGTACGCTAGATTATCATAAATAATATCAAATTCTTTATCCTTAAATATATCTTTTAATTGATTGATATCATAACGATCTACATGTATTCTTTCAACACTTGTTCCAAAAGAATCAGGTGTCATTCCTCTTGTAGCAATTGTGACATGATGTCCTTTCTTAATTAATTCATTGACTAAATGAACACCAAAGTAACGTGTACCTCCAAAGACCAATATATCCATAATTATTCTCCTTAGATTTTCATAAGATATACATATTATAACTAGAGAATTACTTATAAGCAATCAAATGAATGTTTATCACTATAAATATTTTTTAAAAAATTTCTTGAAAATCATTTTAATAGAATTTACGATGATTATGTTGAAGTCGACATCAACAATGAAGAATAGGAGAATAAAATTATGAAAATTGAAGAATTTAAGAATGTTACTATGATTTATATGCGTCATGTTGGTGAATATGGACTTAAGAATAAGGAATTGATGGAGACTTTTAAACAGTTTCTAAAAGATAATCATTTATTAAATGATCAATCAGTTATTTTAGGAATTGCATTAGATAATCCTCAAATAACACCTGTTCATCAATTGAGGTATGATGTAGGTCTTATTGTTGATGAAAATGAAAATAATATTTTGCCAAGTCGATTGATTGCTGATGGAAAATATGTAATATTTGAAGTACCTCATACTGCTCAAGGTGTCCAGAATTTTTGGATTCAACTACCAAAGTTGGCAGAAGATCTATCAATTGATGAAAAGAAACCAATTATTGAACGCTATACTATGAACAAAATTAAGAATCATTTATGTGAATTTTGTATTCCAGTTAAATAATTCTTATGAAATGAAGGTTGAAAATATTTTAGGATAGAATTCTATCCTTTTTTTGATAATTATAAAAGTAAAAAAACAACTCTTTATTTAAGTGTTGCTTGAATATATTTCATATATTTGTCTTCTTTTGTACCTATATCATACCATAAAATAGCTATTTTTTCAAGTCTTGTCATTTTCATGTAATAGGTGTATTAAGTATAGAGGAGGAAAATATATGGATAAAATTATGCAGTTTCAGGTCATTAAAAAAGAGGAAGAAATCAATCAGATTATGAAGTGTAATAAGGTATCAATTCAATATGGATTGACTCTTACACTACAGGATATTGAAGGACTATTAGAAACGAAACAGAAAATTCTACAAGATGTTGGAAGAATAGAATTTGATTCTACAATCTTACAACAAATGGTCTATGAGTTTTGTGATAGTTTATTTATTCATAAATATAACTATGTAGAAACAATGACTCAATTGTTAGAAATCTTTTATTATTATCGAGATGCAACAGAAGATTATTTAAGTGATGAAGAAATTATTCGTTATATGAAAATGGCATTTGATGGTTGCTGTCAGGGATCATTGTATTATTTATCAGAGGAACAGTTAAATACTTTAATGGATGATTTAAATGATAGAAATGACATTTATGTGGGGTTAGCATATGGAGATATCTAAAGTACAACTTTCATTTGAAGAATTATTAGATTCAAAGTACCTAGCAATTGAAATAAAGGATAAAATCACTCAAGGTATGATCAATATTTTGATGGAAAAGATGAGAAGATATACAGGTGGAGATTCATCATTATCTAAAGAAAAAACTCAAAGTCTAATGGATTCTATTCTCTATACTTTATCTTTTTATATGCGAGATATAGATATGCAGAATATGATAGAGATACTTAAGACTCAAGATGTTGTTGAAGTCTATAAACAGAGTCAGTATCACTTATTACAACAACTTCATCATTTATATTTACGAGTTCAAGAATTACAAAGTCATAAATTAAATATATCTTTAGATGTCTATCAAGAAACAATAACAAAAGGATTGACGGCTTTTTTTGATGTTTATAACTTTGATTATTGTAGTCAGGATATTGTTTTAACTTTGGATTATCCAACTTGTTATCCTTTAAAACAAGTTGGCTTAGAACAAATAATTGAATATGTTCATTATTTAGAAATAGAACATGATTTCTTAAATTGTTTTCAGGAAAGTGATATTGAAAAAGTCTTAAAAGGCTATTGCTTTTATGAGCATGGAATCATTGATAATATTTCATTGCTTTTTATCAATCAGCTGTTAATAAAAAGTTTGATAGGCTATAATCAGGATTTCTTATTTCAAAATCAAGAAGAAATCAATCAACTCTATCAAGTTTTATCATCTTATTCTTCAAAAGAACTTTATGATGTCTTATATAGACAACTTCAAATATTGATCAAGAGTTTAGAAAGTCCTTATCAACAAGAGATATTGATTTATTTTACATATATATTAAATGATTTAGTTTCTTATTTACATCAACATAACCAATTTCATACTCTAAAAAATGCAGTTGCATGTGCATTTTAAGATATCTGTGTTTATTTCAAGCATATGAGTGGAAGACTCTTTTTAAGATATGTTAGAATGCATTGAAGGATGTGGATGAAATGTTAATACAAAAAAGAAATGGTCTTTATCAAGATTACGATAGACATAAGATTGAAAATGCTATTATAAAGGCATTTGAGGGAATACATGAAACAATTC
>ERZ839767.5441-NODE-5441-length-11413-cov-3.219581_pt1 | contig 11413 bp, 6 predicted proteins | sample MGYA00519879_ERZ839767 | MGnify/ENA primary metagenome ERZ839767 (study PRJEB31850, sample SAMEA3708852) | human gut metagenome | biome: human gut; feature: human-associated habitat; material: faeces | place: China | collected 2014 ...
GCGGGTTCTCGGGGAAATTCATTCCCCATTCGGTCTTCATCTTAATCATGGCGCTGCGGGCGTAGTCACCGTTCTCCTCGTAGGCCGGAAGGTTCGGCAGATACATCAGGGCGCTCTGGATCACGCCGTCGTTGATCATGCGGCCCTCGGCCTGCACCACGCGGTTCTTGGCATCGTACATCGAATAGCTGAGACTCACCGACAGCCGCTTGGTGATCTGCGCGTCGAGATTCAGGCGGGCGTTGATGCGATTGTGGTTCGACGGCGAGATGATACCGTCCTGATCCATGTAACCGAGACTGGCCATGTACTTGATAGCCTTCGAACCGCCCGTCACCGAGATGTTGTGACGCATGATGCCGGCATTGGAGAACAGTTCGTCCTGCCAGTCGGTATCGTACTGCGGCGTCACGGGCGTGCGGGTCGTGAAATCGTAGAACATCGACGGAATACCCACTTCGGCCAGCGAGAAGCCTTTGGCCGCACGCACCGTATTGTCGTCGTAGGGACTCCACGACACTCCGGCGGCCGTAGCGCGCAGACGGTAGGAGTTGTTGCGGGCGTCGATCAGCAGATCGCGGAACTGGACGGCGTTCAGCAGATCCACCTTGTGGTCGAGCTGCTGGATTCCGTAGGAGAAATCGTAACTCACCTTGGCCGCTTCGCCCTCCTTGCCGCGCTTGGTGGTGATGAGCACGACGCCCGAGGCGCCGCGCGAACCGTAGATGGCGGCCGAGGCGGCATCTTTCAGGATGTCGATCGACTCGATGTCGTTCGGGTTGATGAAAACGTCTTCCGATGCCGGATAGCCGTCGATCACGTAAAGCGGGTCGCTGCTAGCCGACAGCGAGTTCACGCCGCGCACGCGGATCGTGACGCCGTCGCCCGGGGCGCCGCTGGTCTGGTGCACCTCCACGCCGGCTACCTTGCCCGCGAGCGACTGTCCCACCGTCGGCGCCGTCACCGAGAGTTCGCTGGATTTCACGCTGGCGATCGAACCCGTGAAATCGTTCTTGCGCATCGGTGCGTAACCCACGACGACCACCTCGGAGATCTGTTTGTTCTGCTCCGTCAACGTGACGTCGATGGTCGTGCGGCTGCCGACCTTCACCTCCTTCGTATCGTAACCGAGGAAGGCGAACGAGAGGGTCTGCTCGGGTTCGGCCGAAATCGTGTATTCACCCGAGATGCCGGTCACGTTGCCGATGCTCGTCCCCTTGACGATCACGCTGGCCCCGACGATCGGCTCGCCCGAAACGGCGGTAACGCGACCGCTGATCGTCTTTTCGGCCTTCACGGGCTTCGCGGAGGAGGGGGGGGGTACCGCGGCCCTGCCGGGCGAGAGCACCACGCGGTTACCCTCGATACGCGCCCTCAGCCGCTGAGGCGCGAGCGTGCGGTCGACGACGGCGACGATCTCCTCGTCCACCGCCCGGACGCTCACACGCGCCGCGAGATCGATCTCCGAATTGTTGTAAGCGAACGTGTAATCGCTCCGTTTCTCGATTTCGGCGAAGAACTCCTTCACCGTGACATTCTGCATGTCGATCGAAATTTTGCGGTTCTGCGCCGCCGCCGTAACCGATAGGGCGAGCATCAGCAGCAGGGACGCGAGAAATTTCGGGACAGCGGGCATTCGCCCGAAGACGTTTGGTCCTTCATTTTTCATAATACACTGGTTTGGTTTAGATTGGATGTTGAATGCTTTCGGGGAAGCGGGTCTTCCGCCCGCTTCCGTGCGGGAATCGTTCATCGGTTTTTCACATGGTTCGGATCGGTTTCGTTCATCGTTTGCGAATGGTTATATGCTGCCTGTCCGTCCTTTCGCAGGCGAAGTGCGTCAGGTTCTCGATGATACGCAGCGTCTCGTCCAGCGTTTCGGGACGCAGGGTGAAGGAGATGCGCGTCGACGCGTCGACGCCGTCATCGATGCGGATACGGATGTTGTACCAATGTTCCAGATTGACGGCGATGTCCTCCAGCGTCATGTTGTCGAAGACGATCGAATCGCCCGTCCAGCTGCCGTAGTTGCTGGCCCTGACGTTTCGGACGGCCAGCCGCCCCGACACCGTGTCGTAGGCGCAGCTCTGGTCGGGGAGGAGCCGCACCGTCTCGCGGGAACCGTCGTGTCCGACCTCGACGCTGCCCGACAGCAGCGTGACCTCCTCGATTCCGAGATCGGGAATATGGCTGGCATTGAACCGCGTCCCCAGCACACGCACCTCCAAACCGCCCATCGTCACCTCGAAGGGGCGCAGCGTATCCCGTCTGACGTCGAAGAAGGCCTCGCCCTCGAGCCGTACCTCGCGCTTTTCCGAATCGACGAAGCGGTTCGAATAGGCCAGACGCGAATCCGCATTGAGCCATACGACCGATCCGTCGGGCAGCGTGAACCGCCCCTTGCTGTTCTCGGCCGTCACGAGCACCGTGGTGCTGTCCGCCGTCAGATGCCGCACGACGAAAAATTCGACGGACATCGCCAGCACGACGACCGCGGCGGCGACCGCAGCGGCGCGACGCGAGAGCGGGATCGTGCGGAGTCTCAGCGGCGGACGCATCTCCCCGTGCAGACGGGCGAGCTTGCCGCGATACGCCTCTTCATCCGTCGGAAGCACGGCAGCGGGATCGAGCCGCTCCCACTCCTCCCTCAGGGCTTCGGTCTTCTCGTGCGAACCCTCCTCTCTCAGGCACCACGAACGGAACTGCCGCTGCACCTTCTCGGGCATCGGGTTGTACAGATAGGCGCGTATGATTTTTCTTACGATGTCCATTTCTTCGATACGTTTATATATAAGACGGGAAAACGAGCGGCATCCCCAGTCCGTTCAGGACCGTTTTTCGCAAAAAAAAGCAACGATCGCCATCGCTGCTCCGGATCGGCCGCATAAAAGATCGGAATGTCAGAAGAATACGATAATCGCGGCGATGATCTTCCGCAGTTCGGCGAGCGCCGTGCGGATGTGGTATTCCACCGTTTTGGTAGTGATCCCCAGTTCCCGGGCGATCTCCTGATGAGACAGCCGTTCGTAACGGCTCAGACGGAAGACCCGCTGCCGCTGCTCGGGCATTCGCTCCACGGCCAGTTCGACGATCATCAACAGATCCTCGGAGGCGATTTTCGCAGCGACGTCGTCCGACAGGAAATCGCCGGCAGCAAGGCACTGCCGTTCGTAGCGTACCTGCACCGACTTGTGCTCGAACCGGTCGAAAACGGCGTTCTTGGTCATTCGGAACAGGTAATTTCCCAACGAACGGATGTGTCCGATCGATCGGCGGTTCTCCCAAATTTTCAGAAAAATATCGTGCGCGAGATCCTCGGCTTCGCTCCGGCTCTTCAACATGCAGCAGGCGAACGCCTCCACACGCGGGGCATATCTCATGTACAGTTCGTCGAATGCCTTGCAATCGCCCTGTCGGAGCCCCTGCAAAATCAATTCATCCGATTTTCTGTCCATTGGTCGCACGGTTGAGATGGCGAAACATTGCCAGAGACAAAAATAATAACAACAGCCAAGTTATGAAAATAAATCGAAAAAAAGAATCGGACGGCAAACGAATTCGTCCTTTGCGAAGAATCGCGGTCGGAAAATCCCGCCGCATCCGAACGGGTTCAACGCCCCCCCCCGAATGCCGGCAACGACCCGCTCCCCCTCGATCGGACGTTCCGACTCCACCGCACAGCGTCGAACGCCGGCTCCGGGCCGCCCGCAACCGCCATCGCGGCACGGCGCGATCCGGAGAGACGCCTCCGCCGACGGATGCAGGACGCTGCGAGGCCAGCCGGTAGCGCCGGAATCCTGCCGTACAAGTTTCGCAGCGCAGTGCAAAACCGTCAAACCGCATACCCCCGACCCGGCCGCTCCTCCTCGGGAAAAGCCCCGCCCCTGAGACTCGGAACCCGCCGACGCACCGGACGAAAAAGAACCGTCCGCCTTTTTCTCGGCACTCCGGACGCCGCAGGAGGAGTTCGGAATCGACAAAACGTCGAGGCGGATCGGACAAACCGTCCGAATCCGCCTCGCCAATCGCACGGCCGGCACCGCGGCCGAACGCCCTGCTATTTCACGCCGTACTGTTTGCTCACGCCGCGTTTCGATTCGCGGATGAACTTCACCAGACGGTCGCGTTCGGGTGACTGCAAGACTTTGCGCTCCACCTCTTCGCAGCCGTTCATGAAATTCAGGCCGCTCTGGAAAAGGATGCGCGCCGCGTTGTGGATGATATCGATCTGCTCCGGCGTAAATCCGCGGCGGCTCATGCCGATCCGGTTGATTCCCGCGAACGGATTCTCGTTGGTCACGGTGATGAAGGGCGGCACGTCCTGCCCGACCAGGGCGCCGCCCTGAATCATCGTATGCTCTCCGATGCGTACCCACTGGTGCACGGCTGCATGACCGCCGATAACGGCCCAGTCGCCCACCTCGACCTCGCCCGCGAGCGAAACGCGGTTGGCGATCACGCAGTGGCTGCCCACCACGTCGTCGTGAGCGATGTGGACATAGGCCATCAGCAGGTTGTGGCTGCCCACCACCGTCTTGCCGCGCGACGCCGTTCCGCGGGCGATGGTCACGCACTCGCGGATGTCGTTGTAATCGCCGATCTCGGCGGTCGAATACTCTCCCTTGAACTTCAAATCCTGCGGCAGGCAGGCGATCGAGGCTCCCGTATGGATCTTGCACCCCTTGCCGATGCGCGCACCGTCATTGATAACGGCCCCGGGGCCGATCCAGCAGTCGTCGCCGATGACGACGTCGCCCGCCACGTAAGCAAAAGGCTCTATGGTCACGTTCCCGCCGATCTTGGCATCGGGATGAACGTAGGCTAACTTGCTAATCATGTAGTATCGTTTTTCGGCTCCGCCCGGCCCCGCCGATACACGGACGGCGGCCGGTCGCGTGCGGCGCCCGCTATTTCTTCGTTTTGGCCACCTGCGCCATCAGCGTCGCCTCGCAGGCGAGCGTATCGCCCACGAACGCCTTGGCGTCCATCACGCAGACCCCGCGCCGGATCGGTTCGGTGAGATGCAGTTCGAATTGGAGCGTATCGCCGGGGATGATCTTGCGCTTGAACTTCACGCCGTCGATCTTCATGAAATAGGTCGAGTAGTTCTCCGGATCGGGGATGTTGCGCAGCACCATGATTCCGCCGCACTGCGCCATCGCCTCGACGATGAGCACGCCGGGCATCACCGGTTCGTTGGGGAAATGCCCCACGAAGAAGGGTTCGTTCATCGTCACGTTCTTGATGCCGGCGATCGAGTTGTCGTCCACGTGGAAAATCCGGTCCACCAGCAGGAACGGCGGACGGTGGGGAAGCATACGCCGGATGTCGTTGATGTCGTAGACGGGCGTCTTGCGGCAGTCGTACTTGTAGCGCGGACGCTCGCCCTCCTTGCGGATCGTGCGGCGCAGCTGCTTCATGAACTCCGTATTGGCGAAATGCCCGGGACGCGATGCCCAGACACGGCCCTTGATGCGCATGCCGAGCAGTGCGAGGTCGCCCAGCAGATCGAGCAGCTTGTGACGCGCCAGCTCGTTGGTAAAACGCAGTTCGAGATTATTGAGATAGCCGCCCGTGATGCAGATGTCCTCCTTGTGGAAGATCTGTTTGAGGTGGGTCAGCTGTTCGTCCGAAACGGGATTTTCCACCACGACGATCGCATTGTCCAGATCGCCGCCCTTGATGAGGTTCATCTTGAAGAGCGGTTCCAGTTCGTGCAGGAAGACGAACGTCCGGCACGGGGCGATCTTCGCGGCGTAGTCGTCGTCGGGAAGGAAGGTGGCGTACTGGTTGCCGATGACCTTCGAGTTGTAGTCGACGTGCACCGAGGCGGAGAACTCCTCGTCGGGATAGAGGATGATCGAAACGCCCTTGTCGGGAATCGTGTAGACCATCTTTTCGGTCACCTGGTAGTATTTGCGGTCGGCGTCCTGCTCGACGAGGCCCGTGGCGACGATCTTTTCGGCGTATTCGCGCGCCGAACCGTCCATGATCGGGGCTTCGGCGGCGTCGATGTCGATCAGCGCATTGTCGACGCCGAGCGTCCAGAGCGCCGACATGATGTGTTCTATCGTGGATACCTTCACGCCGTTGGACTCGATGGTCGTCCCGCGCGAAGTGTCGGTCACATTATCGCACAGCGCAGGGACGAGCGGGGTTCCCTCCACGTCGATGCGACGGAAAACGATGCCGTTGTCCACACCGGCGGGATTGACCGTCATGGTCACCTCGACACCCGTGTGCAGTCCCTTACCCGAAAAGGAGATCGGGCCTTTCAGGGTTTGTTGTTTTGTTGACATGCGAAATTAATTTTCCTTAAACGTGCGCAAAGATAAGCATATTTGCTTAAAAAACGTTATTTTTGCGCAAAATCTTCTGCACGATGTCCACGCAAGAAACCAAACCGGAGCCCAGACGGCCCAAACTGCGTCTTCCCTTCGACAACCGCCGGGAGGATGCGGGCGAATGGGCGTTCGATCACCGTGCGGGACTGTGCGTTACGCTGATCGCCTACCTGCTGCTGGCCATCGCTTTCGTCGGTGCGAAGATCGTCGTCGGAGGCAGGCCCGCCGCGCAGGGCTTCTACATCGATTTGCAGCAGCTCGAACAGCTCGCCGCCGAGAAGGAGCGGCTCGAACGCGAAGTGCGCCGGCGGCAGCAACAGGAGCCGATCGACTGGAAAAGCATCCGCAACGACGTCTCCAACGAAAACGCCAAACTCGACGAATCGCTGCGCGACGACCGGGGCACCAACACCGCCGCGCTCAACGATGCGGCCGACGCCGCGCAGGAGCGGATGCGCGCCAACCGCGAGGCCTACGAACGGGGACTGGCCGAAGCCGAAGCCATCCGCCGCAGGCGGGAGCGGACCGACGAGCGCGGAGAAAGCTCCGACCGCAAGGTGCAGGGCCGCGTGACCGTCTCCTTCTCGCTGGTCGATCCGGTGCGACATGCACGGCATCTGGTCGTTCCCGCCTATCAATGCGAGGGGGGCGGCGAGGTCGTCGTCCGCATCACGGTGAACCGCGCCGGCGAGGTGACGCACGCGTCGGTGGCCTCCGGAGGCGACGACTGCATGCGCGAGACGGCGGTGCGCGCCGCCCGCAATTCGGTCTTCGACATCAACGACGCGGCTCCCGCCCGCCACACGGGGACGATCACCTACATCTTCATTCCGCAGTAGCCCGACCGAAGCCGAGCACCCGTCCGCATCCCGAAAAGCCGCCGCCTCGGGCGAAAGCCTTGTTTGCACGCGACATGCGATCCGCTTCCCGCACGTCGTCCCGATACAGCGGGCGGAGCCTCCCTTGCCCCGCCCCGCAGCAGAAAAGATTCCGGTGTCTTCGCCCTAACCTCCCCTGACCGCCGGACTTGTCACGAAGAGGGGGGGGCATTCCGAAAACAAACAGAAATGATGAAACGATTGATTGCCTGCTGCGGCCTGGATTGCGAACACTGCGACGCCCGCAGGGCTACCGTCGACAACGACGACGCCCTTCGGGAGCGCACCGCCCGGAAATGGAGCGAAATGAACGATGCACCGCAGATCACGGCCGCGACCATCCATTGTACGGGCTGCCGCACGGAGGGAGTGAAATTCGCCTATTGCAGCGACTTGTGCCGGATCCGCAAATGCGTATCGGAAAAGGGGCTTTCGACCTGCGGCGACTGCCGCGAGGTCGACGCCTGCCCGATCGTCGGCGCGATCTTCCGGCACGCCCCCGATGCAAGGGAGAATCTGCGGGCTCCGGCGACCTCCTGAATCTTTCGGGATCGGCCCGTCGTGCATCGGCGCATCGGTCTGCCTCTCCGAAAAACGCATAAGCAAAACGAAAGTCCCCGCACGCTGCCCGCGACCTTGATTCGCAGGCGGATATTCTGTACGGCCGCACCACGAACAGCGCGGCGGGACTCCCCCGCGCCGCATCTCGTCCCGATTCCGGACGGAGCGACGATCGCTATTCCGACGCTCCGGGAAGAGGCCCGAAAGATTCCGGCACAGGGACCGACCGCCGCGATTCCGGCCCCTCCTTCGCGGTGTGAACAACGAAAAGCGGGAAGGCCGAAACCTTCCCGCAAGAAAATACCGGCCGAAGCGGGCTATTTCTTCGCAGCGGCCTTGTCGGCCTCGGCGTTGATTACCTTCAACCAGTCGAGCGTCGCGGCCTTGAAATTCTCGTGATACTTGAACTTCTTGCTCATGCCCCAGCCGTGACCGCCAGAGGGGAAGATATGCAGCGACGCCTTCACGCCGTTGGCTTTGAGCTTTTCGTAGAGCAGCGCGGCATTAATCGCCGGAACCACCTTATCGTCGTCGCTGTGGAAGATCAGCGCCGGGCAGGCCGTGCTATCGACGACCTTCTCCAACGAGAACTTCGCGGCTTCGGTCTCGACGTTCTCCTTGCCGACGAGTTGCTGGAAGGTTCCCAGATGCCGTTTGTCGGGATCGCTCGACACCACCGGATAGATGAGCACCATGAAATCGGGTTTCGATTCGGACATCACGCCCGCCGATCCGGCCAGATAGCCGCCCGCCGAGGTGCCCGCAACACCCACCTTGTGCGGATCGACGCCCAGCTCGCCGGCCATTTCGCGCACCGTCGCCACCGCTTTGTCCAGATCGTCGAGCGGCACCTCCGAATGGCCGTTGGGCAGACGGTATTTGAGCATCACGCCCACGATGCCGTTCTCGGCGAACCACTTGCAGGTATTGTGGCCGTTGGCGATCGAGAGCTGCGAGTAGCCGCCGCCCGGGCAGAATACGATCGCCTGCCCCGTCGCCTTTTCGGGTGCGGGCTTGTAGATCCAGATTTCGGCCGACGAGGTGTTGGTCAAGGTTCCGGGTTTGCGCTCGTATTCGTCACCCGTCACACCGTTCGAAGTCGGAGCCGTCGTATTGTCCCACAGTTTGATGTGATAGTCCTGCGCAGATACGGACACCGCCGCGAAGAGCAGCGTCGCAAGAATCGTCAATCGTTTCATTTGCTTTCGTTCTATGAATTATTAGTAGTTATGTAATAAATCGTCGAGTTTCATTCTTCGTTTTCTCGCTTCGGCATAGTCCGAACTGCGCTCGGCTTATCGAAAAGGTTTCCGACGACCGTTTCCGCCTCCGGCATAACCTGCGGGCAGTTTCTGCCCTCGCTTACGAAAATGTTTCGTTTGACCCGATAAAGATAAGAATTATTCCCGAATCTTTTTCGTTTCCGGACGAAAAAAACGGGAAAAGGCATTCGGCAGTTTGTAAATCCACTCGATAAAACCTATCTTTGCCGGTAATAAATTCCAGTCCGGACGACCCGAACGGCCCGACGGAGGGATTCGCCTCCGCCCCGTCTGCGTCGATACCGGCCGGACACGAACCCCAAACGCACCGCCGATGAAACGCACTCTTCTCACACTGGCAGCCGCGCTTTTCCTGCTGCCCGCATCCGCACAGCAAGTCCCCGAATGGCTCAAAGAGGGGATTCTCTACCACATCTACCCCTCCTCCTTCAAAGACAGCGACGGCAACGGCATCGGTGATCTGGAAGGTATCCGCTCCAAACTGCCCTACGTCAAAAGCCTGGGCGCGAACACCATTTGGCTCAGCCCCGTCTTCCGGAGCGAATTCGAGGACGGCGGTTACGACATCACCGATTTCTACCGGATCGACCCGCGTTTCGGCACCAATTCCCAGTTGGTGCAGCTCGTCCGCGAGGCCCACGACCTGGGCATCCGCGTCTGTCTGGATCTCGTGGCGGGCCACACGTCGGACAAACATCCGTGGTTCCGTCAGTCGTCCGAAGCCGATCCGGAACTGCCGCATATCCGCCTGCGCACGTTCGTCAACAACGTGGTCGACGGCTTCGCCTCCTCGCAGGAAGGCATCGACCAGCTCCGCAAGCGTTCCGTCATGGTGCAGGCCGCCATCCTGTCCTGCCCCCTGCCCGAACGCGTCGACAAGGCCGTCCGTTCCGCCTACCGCGACATCTGCGCCGAAGCGCAGGAAAGCGACGTGCCCGTGGCCGTGCGTTCCTCCGCCGCCGGTGAGGACTCCCGCAAGAAAGCCTTCGCGGGCCTTCAGGACACCTTCCTGAACATGGTCGGCGACGACGCAGTGGCCACCGCGTACCTGTGGGACTGCGCCTCGGCCTATAACCTGCGCTCCATGATTTACCGCCGGGAAGCCATCCTCGATGCTCTGACCCAGTCCGAAACCACGGGCCAGGAAGAGCTTGCCGCGCAGGCGAAGAAGGAATGGTCCATCGAGAACACGTCCCTTTCCGTGTGCATCATGCGCATGATCAATCCGGTGGTGTCCGGTACGGCGTTCAGCGCCGACACCGCCACGGGTTGCCGCGGCACCGTCCGCAAGGACCTCGTGAGCATCGACACCAGCTACGGCCTCGGTGAAGCCGTGGTGGGCGGCCGCGTGACGCCCGACAAGCTGTATGTCTACCAGAAGGACGACGGCAGCGAAGTCGTGATCCGCTTCATGGGCAGCAAAACCATGAAGATCGTCTATGACGAAAACGGCGGCACCAAGGAAGTGCCCGTTCCGGAACGCGAGTGTATGCTCTGGGCCCTGACCCCCACGCAGGCCGAGCAGGTCGCCAAGGGCGTGCGCGCCGTGAGCAAGGCCTACGACGGCATGATCATGGACACCGAGTTCTGCATCGACTCCAAGGGTATGCTGTGGTTCGTGCAGGCGCGCCCCGAAACACGCTGGAATGAAGAACTGGCCCTGCATCCCCACACCATCTTCATGCGCCGCCGCGAAGTGGAGCCCAAGGCCGCCGCTGCCGCCGAGATATTGCTGACCGGTAACGGGGCCTCCCGTGGCGCCGGACAGGGTAAGGTCCGCTTCCTCCGCTCCGCGCTGGAACTGAACCGCGTGGGTAAGGGCGAAATCCTCGCCGCCGAACGTACCGACCCCGATATGGTTCCCGGTATGCGCGTGGCCTCCGCCATCCTCGCCGACGTGGGCGGCGACACCAGCCACGCGGCCATCACCTCCCGCGAACTCGGCATCGCCGCGGTCATCGGCATCCAGAACCCCACGGCCCTTCAGGCTCTGGACGGTCTGGACGTCACCGTCGACGGCACCCGTGGGCGCGTGTACCGCGGCCTGCTCCCGCTGCATGAAGTCGGCGGCGAAATGGACGTGGAAGCCCTGCCCCAGACGAAAACCCGAGTCGGCCTCGTGCTCGCGGACATCGGGCAGGCCCTGTTCCTGTCCCGCCTCCGCAACGTGCCGGACTTTGAAGTGGGCCTGCTGCGCGCCGAATTCATGCTCGGCAACGTGGGCGTGCACCCCGCCGCGCTGGAAGCCTTCGACAACGGCGAACTGGAACGCCTCGTCCAGAAGAAGATCGGCGAACTGGACTCCAAGTTGCGCAAGACCATCCGCGAACAGCTTGACGCTGGCCTC
>ERZ839767.5444-NODE-5444-length-11403-cov-5.378393_pt1 | contig 11403 bp, 10 predicted proteins | sample MGYA00519879_ERZ839767 | MGnify/ENA primary metagenome ERZ839767 (study PRJEB31850, sample SAMEA3708852) | human gut metagenome | biome: human gut; feature: human-associated habitat; material: faeces | place: China | collected 2014 ...
TTCGGGCTTGACTTTTAATAGTTAGTCTTTCACACTTTTCTTCCCTCCGAAACTTATTACCGGGCAGTTTTCTGACAGTCCGGGCCGGTTTCGCCGTCCTTCGGCACGCCACGCATGGTCAGACTGATGCGCTTGCGCTTCTCATCGACTTCCAGCACGGCTACGCGCACGACATCGCCGACGGACACGGCCTCGGACGGGTGCTTGATGAATTTGTTGCAGACCTGCGAGATGTGAACAAGGCCGTCCTGGTGGACGCCGATGTCTACGAACACGCCAAAGTCAATGACGTTGCGCACGGTCCCCGTGAGCACCATACCGGGCTTCAGGTCCTTCAGCTCCAGAACGTCCGTGCGGAGCGCAGGCTGCGGCAGTTCATCGCGCGGGTCACGGCCGGGCTTGCACAGCTCGCGGACAATGTCGCGCATCGTCGGCAGACCGATGCCGCAGGCCTCTGCGGCGCGCGCAGGGCCGTAGGCCTCCAGCCGTGCGGGCAGCTCGGTCAGCGCGCCGACGTCCGCAAGACGATAGCCGCACAGGCCCAGCAGCGTCTCTGCCGCGGCATAGGACTCCGGATGCACGCCGGTGTGATCGAGCACCTGCGGGCTTTCCGGCACGCGCAGAAAGCCTGCCGCCTGCTCATAGGCCCTCTGGCCGAGCTTCGGCACCTTCAGGACCTGCCGCCGCGCCGTAAAGGCCCCGTGCTCCTCGCGATAGGCGACGATGTTCTTTGCCGTCGTGGCGTTCAGACCGGCCACGCGCCGCAGCAGGGAGGGGGAGGCCGTGTTCAGATCGACGCCGACGGCGTTGACGCAATCCTCCACCACGCCGGAGAGCGCCTCGTCGAGCTGCTTTTCCGGCACGTCGTGCTGATACTGACCGACGCCGATGGCCTTTGGGTCGATCTTGACCAGCTCGGCCAGTGGGTCCTGCAGCCGCCGCGCGATGGAGACCGCGCTGCGCAGATTGACATCGTACTGCGGAAATTCCTCCGCCGCCAGCGGCGAGGCGGAATAGACGGAGGCGCCCGCCTCCGAGACGATCATATAGGCCGCGCCGTGCTTCTGCCGCAGCAGCTCGCAGACCATGGCCTCCGTCTCGCGCGAGGCCGTGCCGTTGCCGAGGGCGATGTGCGTCACCTCATACCGATCCATGAGCCGCCGGAGCGTTTCGATCGCTTCGGCGCGTTTTGCTTTGGAGAACGTGGGGTAGACGACGGCGGTGTCCAGCACCTTGCCCGTCGGGTCAACGACGGCGACCTTGCAGCCGTGGCTGTAGCCTGGGTCGAGGCCCATAGTCACATGGCCGCGCACGGGCGGCTGCATGAGCAGCGGCCGGAGATTCAGAGCAAAATTGCGGATGGCTCCCTCGTTGGCCTGCTCCGTGAGCGCGGCGCGCAGCTCGCGCTCCATGCTGGGCGCGATGAGGCGGTCATACGCGTCCTCACAGGCGGCGCGCAGGAAGGCGGCTGCGCCGCCGCCCGGTACGAGCACGCAGCGGCGCACGCAGATGAGGGCCTGATCGCGGTCCGTTTCCAGCGTGACCTTCAGAAAGCCCTCGCGTTCACCGCGGTTCACGGCGAGGATCTGGTGGCCCTGCAGCCTGGACACCGGCTGGCGGAAGTCATAATAGAGCTGATAGACGGAGGTCTCCTCCTCCTTCCCCTTCGCGGCCTGCGTGCGCAGAACGGACTGGCGCTGCATCAGGCTGCGGAGAGCTTTGCGCACGGCAGCATCGTCGGAGACGGTCTCCGCCACGATGTCGGACGCACCGGCCAGTGCGTCCTCCGGCGTCTCCACGCCGCGCGCCGGGTCTGCGAATCCGGCGGCAAGCGTGAGCGGATCGGGCAGATCGCGGGCCTGCCCCAGCAGCTGCTCAGCCAGCGGCGCAAGGCCGCGCTCCCGGGCGATGGTCGCGCGCGTGCGGCGCTTCGGCTTATAGGGCCGGTATAGGTCCTCCAGCTCCGATAGCGTCACTGCGGCCTGCAGGGCAGCGTCAAGCTCGTCCGTCAGCTTCTCCTGCGCGGCGATGGAGCGGCGGATCTCCTCACGGCGCTGGGCCAGATTGCGCAGATACTGCAGGCGCTCTGCCAGTGTGCGCAGCGTCGTGTCATCCATTGCGCCGTGCTGCTCCTTGCGGTAGCGGGCAATGAAGGGGATGGTGTTCCCCTCGTCAAGCAGGCGGACGACCGCCCCCACATGCTGCGGCTTCTGCCCCAACTCGGCTGCCAGCAGCCGGATCATATCTTCCATTCCGATCTCCTCCGTGTGTTTCGGATACGGCGGCCGTGCCAACATGGCCCAGCCGCCTGTTTTTCTGTATTGTACCATGTTTTCCGGAAAAAGAAAAGGAAAACGAGAACCCCGCCGGAGCAGCCGGTGGGGTTCGGTGAATCGCAGGCCTCCCGCCGCCGCGGCAGAATTGCAAAATAATGCTGCAAAGTTTTGTTTTGCAATTCTGAAAGCCCAAAGGGATTTTTTCAACAAAATGGGGGCTGCTCCAAAAGAAGCAGCCCCGCGGAAGAGACAGATAAAACAAGATGTTCGACAATACCAATACTTCACTTCAAATTATTAGGAGATGCTAGAAAGGAGAATAAGATAGTAAGAAAAAATTACCCATACTCGCGGTTAACTCTTGCCTGACCAAATAACGAAAGAAAGAAGAAAAGATGAAAACGAACGTGGACTGAGCCGCGGGGATCCCAGAGTGCAGCCCATAGCCTCTGCAGGACAGGCCTGCTCACAAAGACGGCTGCGCACACCGCTCTGTGCGGGACAGGAGAACGAACGAGCGGGACCGGTCAATGGCGAACCATGCAGCGCTGCGGCGGCCGCCGCGCTGCTCCGACTATGTTCAGAGGAGATCTTCTCCTCTCTGGTGCCAGTTTACCACGTTGTGCAAAAAAGTGCAAGCATGTTACGTCTAAAAATTCATGGCGAATTCAACAAATTATAGAAAGAAAAAATGGCAATATCGACAAAACAGGGAGAAAATGGAATTTTCAGCGCTCAAGCTACGGAATCGTCGGACGATTTCTGCATTTTCTTGCGCTTTTCTCGCCATTCACGCCAGCGCGTCTGCGCGCGCAGGGTGTACAGCAGGATCAGAAGGACCTCGAGCACGGCGCAGATGACGTAGACAAGAAACAGCCGGTTCCCGTGCGCCGTGAGGTGCAGGCTCAGACCGGCGCCCCAGATGATAAGCGAGCAGGCGAAGATCTGCGAGAGCTGGTTGCTCCAGAGCGCGCAGAAAACCTGCGCCACGATTCCGGAGATGGGGATGCCGTAGATGAACAGCAGCCAGGCATACCGGTCACAGATCGAGAAGATCTGCGCGCCGCAGAATAACACCGTCATCACGAGCCAGACAAGGCCGACGGACAGCAGCGAGATGAGCAGGTGGCGCGTGCGCGTTTTGGCGACCTTCTTTTCGCGCAGCAGGTCCTGCACGGTGATGCCGTAGAGCGAGGCGATATGGGAGAGGATGAAGATGTCCGGCGTGCCGTCGCCGCGCTCCCACTTGGAGACGGACTTATCGGAGTAGCTGAGCTTTTCCGCAAGACCGGCCTGCGTGTCGCCGTTCAGCTTGCGGTAATAGGCAATGTTTTCGGCGATGAGCTGCCGCAGCTTTTCATCGGATTCATTCATGGGCGTTTGTCCTTTCTGTTGGTGGGGAATGCCCGCAAACCCTTGCAAATCAAGGACTCTACTCACAGTAGAACCTCATTCTCGGGCTGATGGAGCCGCTCTCTAGACTGCGGAGAGGGACGGCTCACGCCGGTAGCGTGACATACGGGGCGGGGCATGGTACGATGAGTCCAGCAGCCGGGGCGGCCCGGCGCATGACTCACGGGGAGGCTTCATCATGAAACAGAAATTTGCACAGGCGGTCCGTATCCTGACAACGCCGCCGGTTTTTTCCGCACTGATGTGCACGCTGCTCTATGTGCTCGTGCCTGGCTCGTTTGCTTCGCTGGGACATTACCTGCTTGCGATCGTGTGCCTGTCGCTGCTGCCGGTGCTGGCCTATCCGGTGTCCTATCTCATCCCGGCGCTTCGCAGAGGCGGCAGAAAGACACAGCGCAATCTGGCACTGGTGTTCTCCGTGCTCGGCTATCTGATCGGCTTCCTTGCTGCCGTGCTGGACGACGGCGCAGCGATGGAAAAGGTCGTTTTCGGAACGTATCTCATCTCCGGCACAACGCTTGCCGTGTGCACGCTGCTGCATTTCAAGGCCAGCGGCCATACCTGCGGCTGCTCCGGCCCGATCGCGGCGCTGTCGATCTTTATCAATCCGTGGTTTCTGGTCGGCTATGTGCTCCTGACGCCGATCATCTGGTCGAGCATCCGGCTCAAGCGTCACACGGCGCTGCAGCTTCTTGCGGGCTGCGTCATCCCCGTGCTGGCTATGCTGATCTGCCGGGCGCAATTCCTGTAAACAGGGAATCCCAACGCACGGGCAGCACGTCCGTCCGTGCGGATTTTTATGCAACTGCAAAATCAACACACAGAGAGGACCCACACCATGCCGTACATGTTAAGCTGTGATTCCACGACGGATCTGACGCTTGCGCAATACGCCGCGCTCGATCTGCATTATGTTTCGCTCCATTTTCTGCTGGACGGGAAGGAATATCCTGACGACTATGGCCAGAGTCTGCCGATGAAGACGTTTTTCGACGCCATGGCAGCCGGGGCCACGACGGGGACGTCGCAGGTCACGACCGGGGAATTCGAACTGTATTTCCGGCAGTTTCTGGAGCAGGGGAGCGACATCCTGCATGTTTCGCTCTCGTCCGGCCTGTCGGGCTGCTATCATTCCGCCTGCGCCGCGCGGGACATGCTGCTGGAGGAATTCCCGGAGCGGAAAATCATCGTTGTCGACTCGCTCTGCGGCTCGGGCGGCGCTGCTATCCTGATGCTCGAAGCAGCGCGTCAGCGCGATGCGGGCCGGACCATGGAGGAGACCGCCGCCTGGATCGAAGCGCGCAGGCTCCATGTGCACCACTGGCTCTTCACGCCGGAGCTGGCATATTTTGTGCGCGGCGGCCGGGTCAGCGCTGCGGCGGGCTGGATCGGCACGCTCCTGCGTCTGTGCCCTGTGATCGAGGCAAACTGCGAGGGCAAGCTGATCCCGCGGGAGAAAATTCGCGGCAAGCAGCGCGCCTTGCGCGTTCTTGTGGAGAAAATGGTCAGCTATGCCGAGGGCGGCATGGCCTATGACGGCCCCTGCCATATCTCTCATGCGGACAATCTTGCGGACGCCGAACAGCTGGCGGGCATGATCGAAGAGAAATTCCCGCAGCTGTGCGGGAGAATCGTGATCAACACCGTCGGTACGACGCTCGGCAGCCACTGCGGGCCGGGCATGGTTGCCCTTTTCTTCTATGGCACGGAGCGCGGCCGTTGAGCAGGCTGACAATTCTCCAATATTAATATTATAGCAGAACACCGGCGGATTGCCAAGCCCGAAAACGGCGGCAGTCCGCCGGTTGGCTGTATCAGGACATAAAAACACCGGGCACGGAAAATCCGTGCCCGGCAGGCGGTTGACCTTATTTGGCGTATTCGACGACCTTCGTCTCGCGGATGACGTTGACCTTGATCTGGCCGGGATATTCCAGCTCAGACTCGATCTTCTTCGTCAGCTCACGGGCGAGGATGATCATGTTGTCCTCGGAGACATCCTCGGGCTTGACCATGATACGAACCTCGCGCCCGGCCTGAATGGCGTAGGATTTCTCGACACCGGGGTAAGTGCCGGTCAGCTCCTCGAGCTTTTCCAGACGGCGGATATAATTCTCCACGTTCTCGCGGCGTGCGCCGGGACGAGCGGCCGAGATGGCATCGGCCGCCTGCACGAGGCAGGCAATGACGGTGCGCGGCTCGACGTCGTTGTGGTGCGCCTCGATGGCGTGGATGACATCGGGCGATTCGTTGTACTTGCGGGCCAGCTCAACGCCGAGCTGGACGTGGCTGCCTTCCATCTCGTGGTCGACAGACTTGCCGAGGTCATGCAGCAGGCCGGCGCGCTTGGCCAGCGCGACGTCCACGCCGAGCTCGCTTGCGAGCAGACCGGCGATGTGGGCGACCTCGATGGAGTGGTTCAGAACGTTCTGACCATAGGACGTGCGGTACTTCTGGCGGCCGAGCAGCTTGATGAGCTCGGGGTGGAGGTTGTTGATGCCGGTCTCAAACGTGGCGCGTTCGCCCTCCTGCTTGATGACGCGGTCGACCTCCTTGCGGGCCTTCTCTACGAGATCCTCGATACGGGTCGGGTGAATGCGGCCGTCGGCGATCAGCTTCTCGAGCGCGAGACGCGCGACCTCGCGGCGCACGGGATCGAAGCATGAGACGGTGATGGCCTCCGGCGTGTCGTCGATGATGAGATCGACGCCGGTGATGGCCTCGAGCGTGCGGATGTTGCGGCCCTCGCGGCCGATGATGCGGCCCTTCATCTCATCGTTCGGCAGAGCGACGACGGAGACAGTCGTTTCGGCGGCGTGGTCGGCGGCGCAGCGCTGGATGGCGATGGAGATGATCTCGCGGGCGAGCTGATCGGCGTTGTCCTTGAGGTTCGTCTCGATCTCCTTGATCTTGAGCGCGGCGTCATGCTTGCATTCGTTTTCGAGATTCTTCAGCAGGTGGTTCTTAGCCTCCTCCTGCGTCAGGCCGGAGAGCTTTTCCAGCGTTTCGAGCTGGCTCTTCTTGATCATTTCGACCTCGTCCTGCGTGGCGGCAATGTTTGCCTGACGGCGGCGGAGATCGTCTTCCTTGCGTTCGAAGGCGTCGAGCTTCTTGTCGAGAGACTCTTCCTTCTGCTGGAGGCGGCGCTCCTGCTTCTGCAGGTCAGCGCGGCGCTCCTTGACTTCCTTTTCGTATTCGGTTCTGGATTTATGAATTTCCTCTTTCGCTTCCACGAGCATCTCGCGCTTCTTATTCTCGCCGCCCTTGATGGCTTCGTTGATGATACGCGTTGCTTCGGTTTCTGCGCTTCCGATCTCACGCTCCGCGACTTTCTTGCGATAGAGCATGCCGATCAGAAAGAAGATAAATGCTACAATCAGCAGTCCTGCGACGAGCAGGACGTAACCATACCATTCCATTGCCGGAATACACCTCCTGTTCTTCAAATTGGGTGCGTGTGTCACGAAAAAGTAATGCTTCCTCCGGCTACCCCAATGCACAGAGCAAACAAACAAATCCACTGTTTATTGTACCGTTTCACTTCGCGAAAGTCAAGCAATTATGCAGGGAAAATTGTTTCCCTACAGGAAAACTTGTGCAAAGCATACAAGGCGTTGACAACTTGCAGCCGGAATGATAGAATTGTAATGAGTTGGAAGCGGAACTCATTCTCCGTTTTCAATTTGATCGATACGCGGGTATGATGGAATTGGCAGACATGCAGGATTTAGGTTCCTGTGCAGAGATGCGTTGGGGTTCAAGTCCCCATACCCGCACCACGACAAGCCACTTTATTCTATAAAAATGTGAGGAGAAACCGGAACGCCATGGACAATTTCAGATTTTCGACCCTGGAATATAAGCGCCCCGATCTGGAGGCACACCGTGCAAAGCTCGCCGAATGGAAGACCGCCGCAGAGCAGGCTACAAGCTATGCTGCGCTGCGCGAGCTGCTTCTTGAGATGGACCGCGAAAACTGCGAGCTGTTCACGCAGTATTCCATCGCGAACATCCGCCATACGCTGAACACCCGTGATGAATTCTATGAAACGGAGGTCGCCTATCTTGACGACACGCTGCCGACCCTCGGCGGCGAGGAGGTCGCGCTGAGCGAGGCCATCGCGTCCAGCCCTTTCCGCCCGGACATTGAGAAGGAATTCGGCAAGCAGTATTTTGTCTCCATGGATCTGCAGAAGAAGCTGTTCTGCGAGGCCAACATCCCGCTGCGCCAGCAGGAGAGCCGCCTGACCAACGAGTATCAGAAGATCATGGCCACGGCGGAGATCCCCTTCGACGGCAAGACCCTGAACCTCTACGGCGTGCAGAAGTATTTCGAGCACCCCGACCGTGCCATGCGCGCCGCTGCCGTCAGGGCCTACGCCAAATTCTACGAGGACAACGAGCCGCGTCTGGAGGAGATCTGGGACGAGCTGATCCGCATCCGCAACCAGATGGGCAAGAACCTCGGCTATGAGAACTACATCCCCGTCGGCTATCTCGAGCAGAGCCGCACGGACTACGGCGAAGAGGAGGTCGCATCCTTCCGCGAGCAGGTGCGCATGTTCCTTGTCCCGCTGTGCCAGAAGCTCTATGACGCGCAGGCCAAGCGCCTCGGCATCGACCATGTTATGTGGTACGACGAGAAAATGGTCTTCCCGGACGGAAACGCCGAGCCCGCGGGTGACGATGCCTTCATGGTGAAGACTGCCCAGAAGATGTACCACGAGATCAGCCCGGAGACCGGCGAGTTCATCGATTTCATGATCGACCATGAGCTGATGGATCTGCAGAACAAGCCGGGCAAGGCATCCACCGGTTACATGACGAGCCTGCCCAGCCTGAAGGCTCCCTTTGTCTTCTCCTGCTTCAACCACACGATCTTTGATATGCAGGTGCTGACCCACGAGCTTGGCCACGCCTTTGCCGGCTATATGGCCATGCGCAGCCAGCCCATCTCGGACTACTACAGCGAGTCGACCGACATTGCCGAAATTCACTCCATGTCCATGGAGCAGTTCGCCTATCCCTATGCCGAGTGGTTCTTCGGCGATCAGGCGGACAAGTTCCGCTTCGCCCACCTGCAGGAGGCGCTGACCTTCGTTCCCTTCGGCGTGGCCGTGGACGAGTTCCAGCACATCTGCTATGCCCATCCGGAGCTGACGCCGAAGGAGCGGACCTACCAGTGGCATCTGCTGGAGGAGAAGTACATGCCGTGGCGCAAGTATGAGAGCGATCCCTTCCTGGAGCGCGGCGGCTACTGGTACCACAAGCTGCACATCTATCTCTATCCCTTCTACTACATCAACTACACGCTCACGACCATGGGGGCGATGGAGTTCAAGAAGAAGTACGCCGAGGATAAGGCCGCCGCATGGCAGGACTATCTCAAGCTCTGCAAGACCGGCGGCAGCCGCAGCTATCTCGAGACGCTGCGCTACGCCAATCTGGCCAATCCGTTCGATGCCGGCTCCGTCGAGCGCGCCTGCGGCTATGCCGAGGAAATTCTGCTCAAGCAGATCGCGGAGCAGGAACAGAAAGCGTAAAAGCCTATAATAACGATCAAGCTCCCCTTGAGGCCTGCCTTGAGGGGAGCTTTTGCATGCAGAAAAACTGCGAGTCCGAAGAAGCGTGAGCCGCCCCACAATTTGAACGGATAACACTGCAGATTCTCCTGCAGTTTGCAGGATTTCCTTTTTGACCGCGATTCTGTACAATATTACCAGAGAATCAAAGAAAAGGAGGCTATTCTTATGGCATTTTCTCTCGACAGTAAGGTAAAGGACATCCTGAAGAACCCGGCGGCGGCAGCGGTGCTGGACAAATACAGCCCCGATGCTTCCAGAAATCCGCAGATGAAGCTCGTCGGCGGTCTGACGCTGCGCAAGCTTGCCAGCTTCCCGCAGTCTGCATTTCTGAAGCCCCATCTGGAGGAGCTGGACAAGGAGCTCCAGGCTATCGAATGATTTCGAAGCTGACAAACTGATTTCTACGATTCATCCCTTCAAAATGGGCGGCTTCCCCGATCGGAGAGCCGCCCATTTCATGTCCATTTTTATTTCGCTATTCTGAAAGCACTTGGCGAAAAAGTTGACTAAATTTGCGGAACAAAGATCCCGGCGTTCTGGCCGCCATCGGCGAGGATATCCACGCCGTTGACATACCCGGCTCCGGACGAGCAGAGGAAAGCGGTCAGCGCACCCATTTCATAGGGATGGCCCCAGCGTCCGGCCGGAATCAGCTCCAGCTGATTTTCTGCAGTTTCCGGTTGATTGTCGATGAGCTTCTGATGCATGGGCGTGAGATAACAGCCGGTCATAGAAGTTCGGCTCATTCCATGCCTCAAACGCATCCGTCCACTCGTCCGTCTGCGGCATGGTATAGGCAGCGACAGAGGCAAAATTGATCATCACGCCGTCCCCGGCCAGAACCGGATAAAACGCCTCAACCATATTGACTGCGCCAACTGCGTTGATTTTGATGATATTTTCCGTCCCTGTATCCTCGGCGACACACCGGAGGTGTGGATGATCTGCTTCACGCTGCCCAGCGATGCAGCATAGTCTGCCAGTGCCTGCACCTGTGCGCGATCTGCAATGTCAGTTTTGCAAAGATCGCTCTCCACACCAAGCTCGTCCAGCTCCGCTTTTGCCGTTTCCAGCTTTGCAGGATTACGGCCTGCCAGCACGATCGCAGAAGTCTTTCCAAGCTCCTTGCAGATCGCCTTGCCCATGCCGCCATGGCCGCCTGTCACGACCGTTATGGCCTTTTTATGTAAGTTCCTCCCTGATTTCAAGATGACACAGGCGGCTCTGTACGGGCCGCCTGTGCTGTTATGTTGCTTGGATGCTCAGAAGCAGGTCCAGCCGCCGTCGCATTTCAGCTCTTCGCCGTTGACGTAGCGGGACTGATCGCTGGCCAGAAACAGAATCGCGTCCGCCAGATCCTCCGGCATGGCGAGCTCACCGGAGAAGTCCAGCAGCTTGCTCGTCCGGCTGAAGCCGAACTCGTCGGAGGGCGGCATGACAAGCGGAATGTCGGTTACCACACCGCCGGGAGAGACCGCATTGCAGCGGATGCCCTCCTCCATGTACATGAACGCGGTATTCTTTGTCGCCGCCAGTACCGCGCCCTTGCTGGCGCAGTAGGCTGCGCCGGAGGTCTGGTGCGTTGCGCCGACAGAGCAGATATTGACGATCACGCCGCCTTCACCCTGTGCAAGATACTGCCGGCATTCCTCACGCATTCCGTACATGAGGCCAAAGGTGTTGATGCGGAACGTCTCATGGAGCATTTCATCCGACAGATCGGCAATGGCGGTGTTGTCGTCCATGATACCGGCGTCGTTGACGGCAACGTCCAGCTTTCCAAACGTCTCGACTGCCTTTTTGACCATGCCTACAGCTGTTTCCGGGTCGCCGACGTCGCCCGCGTACCAGACAAGTTCGCCGGGCAAGTCTTTGCATTCCTCCGCCAGCTCCTTGAGCCGCTCCTCGCGGCGGGCGACCGCAACGACCTTCGCGCCCTCGCGGCAGAACAGCTCCGCCGTGGCGCGCCCGATCCCGGCGGAAGCGCCGGTCACGATGCAGACTTTACCATCTAATCTTCCCATCATATCCTCCTCAGCAGAAAACCTTGTTCACCACGACGGCGGGCGAATCATTGCAGCCGACGGTCAGCTCCGCGCCGTCGGGCACGTCCGCGCGGACGGTGGCAA
>ERZ839767.5469-NODE-5469-length-11347-cov-2.902497_pt1 | contig 11347 bp, 6 predicted proteins | sample MGYA00519879_ERZ839767 | MGnify/ENA primary metagenome ERZ839767 (study PRJEB31850, sample SAMEA3708852) | human gut metagenome | biome: human gut; feature: human-associated habitat; material: faeces | place: China | collected 2014 ...
AATACCCCCCTATTTACATTCTCTTGGACGAAATTTATTTCATGGATGTTTCATGATAGATAAAACTTTAAACAAATTCTATAAATAAAATCTCTTTTTGAGAAGATATATTTCTATACCTTCTCAAAAAGGGAATGAAAATTACCAACCTGGGTTATTTTCATTTATATTAGGATTTTCATCCAAGACAAATATAGGTAACGGCCATAATTCACACTTACCTTTCTGCCATTTTGAATTTGGAAGTTTTCCTAAAGTTTCTTCTTGAATACCCCATCTAATGATATCCCATCCTCGAACATCTTCAAAAGCAAATTCAACACGTCTTTCATGACGAATAGCTTTCCTCATTTCATCTTGACTATATGCTGTTTTTGTTTCCAATCCTGCACGATCTCTGATACGTTTTAACAAAGGTATTGCCTCATTCGTTCGTCCCAACTCATTCAAAGCCTCTGCACGGAACAATATAACTTCTGCATAACGCATCACTATCGTATTAATTCCTATTTGACGGGCATCTCCAGAGAAAACATTTCCCTTCTTTACATCGTGGGGAGTAGGTCCATAAGCCAAAGCCATTTCAGCACTATATACAACCTCTTCAAGACCAATCGTCAACTTCTCTCCATCTTGAAAAAATGTTGCCCCAAAACGTTTATCGCCCGGTTCAAATTCATTGACGATACTTTCAGAACATTGTATCCATCCATAAGCTGCATGACGAGCTAAGTTAACACCACGAGGTCCTAAATAAACAGGTCTCCAGTTCGTTGAAAACTCAGTCGAATATTGTAATTCCAATATAGATTCCTTATTATTTTCATTTTCTTCTAAATGGATTGTAGAATAATCTGCTAACAATTCGTAAACGCCTTCTTCTTCTAGCTTCATCACTTCGACAGCCCACTTTTCAGCTTCTTTCCAGTTTTTCAGATTCAGATAAACCAAAGACATATAAGACATAGCCGTACCCTTGGTTACACGTCCGGCTTCAGTTGACGGCCATTGAGTTGGCAGATTTTCGGCAGCAAACGTTAAATCCTCCAATATTTGTTTATAAACACTTTCCACGGAAGCACGTTCAGGATACAAATTCTCTAAAGAGGTATATTCATTCACCACCAATGGAACTCCACCATACAAACGAACTAACCTAAAATACCAATAAGCACGAATAAAACGAGCCTGACCCAATACTTCGTTTTTAATTTTATCCGATATCTCCATTGGAGCAACATTATCTATACAGGTATTACAACGAGAAATACCTTTATAAGCCGCATTCCAACATCCCTTTACAGTTTCATAATTCTCATCATATTGATAAGTAGGCAACATACCGGTCCATCCTAAAAATGGGAAAATATCATCCGATTGTATATTTCCTACCGCATCCAAGCCTGGAGCCCAAAAATTAGTAGGATCACTCATTTGCTTATAACAAGATGTTCCTGCCATAATTGCATCTTGCTCTGTTTTATAAAAAGTATCCGGTGTCACTGTTCCATAAGGATTTTCTTCCAAAAAATCAGAACATGAAGACATAACAGGCAAAAGCAAAGAAATGCCTAATGCATATATTAATTGTTTCATAAAATTATTCATTTAAAAATTAAGATTTAAACCAATTGTATAAGAACGGGATTGTGGATAAGAATCACCCCATGCATTCCAGTTTGCTATACCATTAATCTCCGGATCAAATCCCGGATAAGGAGTTATAGTCAATAAATTTTGTCCTGCAACATATACACGAGCAGACATAATATCCTTCACTTTAAACGTATATCCAACTGACAGATTCTTTAAACGCAGATAATCCGCACTTTTGATTTGCCATGAAGAAATATCCGGATATTCTGCATTATATTTCACTTTGGGCATTTCATTGGTTGAACCAGGACCAGTCCATCTGTCAAGCCAAATCTTATTAACATTCCACATATTACACATAGGCATCATACCTCCATAATACCCCCAAAACAAATCTTTTCCAAAATCACCTTGCCAAAACATGGATAAATCCCAATTCTTATATTTCATCGACAAATTCAGACCTAAAGTCGATGTCGGCATAGCATTAGCAATATAAGTTCTATCCTCAGGTGTTATTTTATTATCACCATTCAAATCTTTGAATTTTGGAGTTCCTACTTCTGCCTTAGACCATTCCGGAGAATTTTTAATTTCTTCTTCCGTTTGATAAATCCCGTCAAAGACATACCCATAAATAGAATTAATCGGATGGCCAATCTCACTTCGAGCAACTACATTGTAACTGTAGTTATGGTTAATAAAGTCCTGCTCTCCGATCAATCCCCTTACTTCATTTTTATTATATCCATAAGTCAATGCTGCATTTAACCATAAATCACCAAAGGTATTATTATAACGAACTTCTAATTCAAACCCCGTGTTACGAACTTTACCGGCATTCACGGTCGGTGCCCCTTTACCCACGGTTGAAGGAATAGGATAAGACAATAAGATATCCCGTGTATTCTTTACATAAAATTCCGAAACTAAAGAGAGGGTATTATCAAAGAATCCCATATCCAATCCCACATTAGTTATCGTTGTCGTTTCCCATTTAATAGTCGGATCGATTAAATTGATAGAAGAAACTCCCGGTATTCGATTCGTTCCATCCCCAAACAGATACCATTGATTCACATTCAATTGGTCAGAGAAAGAATATAATCCAATCTCTTGGTTACCCAATGAACCATAACTTGCACGTACTTTTAAGTTAGACAACCAATTTATATCTTTCATAAACTCTTCTTCCGACAAACGCCAAGCAACTGATCCGGAAGGGAAATAACCAAACTTATTTTCCTTACCAAACCGAGAAGAACCATCCGCACGTAAATTGAAAGAAACCAAATAGCGTGAATCGAAATTATAGTTGATATTACCAAAATAAGATAACATAGACCATCGATTTAGCCCTCCTGTTGCACGCCAATCACGTTGACCGGCACCTAAGACTTGCAAATATTCACTATCATTCAGAAAACCTTTTACCGAAGAATCGTTATTCTTCTTTTGGCTAGCCTGTAAAGACATACCCAACATAGCATCCACATGATGTTTTCCCCAGTCTTTATTAAAATAAAGCAAATAATCATTTTGCCATGTATATCCTAAAGACATATTATCTACCAATTTTTGATCTGTAAAATCAAGATAAGCACCATAAACGTCAACTTTCGGATAATAGCTCTTACTATTTTGAGCAGCAAAATCAATACCTCCTGTCACTTTAAATTTCAATTCATCCAAAATCTGATATTCAGCATAAATATTGGCCAATGCACGCCACATACTACTTTTATGTCCTTTGTACAATTCCGTCATATATACAGGATTTACAGGATTCCCTTCTCCTTTTTCTACCCCAGTCCCCCAAGATCCGTCTTCATTACGAACCGGTATCGTTGGAGATATTGTAACAGCATCTCCTAAAGGACGTGAATTCCCATAAGACTCATTCCATGTTAACGTTACAGAATTACCCACTTTTAATTTGGGCAAAATCTTGCTATCACCGTTAAAACGAAAACTAGCACGATCGTATCCTGTGTTCTTTACGATACCTTCTTGAGAAAAGAATGTTCCTGAAACATAATAATTGGATTCATCCGTTGCTTTTGAAAAATTCACATTGTATTCCTGCACAGGAGCCAATTGAGTAACTTCATCTATCCAATTCGTACCTTTTCCATAATAAGCAGGTTCATGTGTAAACATAGATTCCATACCGGCATTTGCACGCGCCTCGTTTTGTAACATAACAAACTGTTCTGCATTCAGCATATCATAATCTTTCATCAATGTCTGTATCGAAACATAAGCATTAACACTTAGTTTTCCAACCCCTTTTGTCCCACGCTTGGTAGTAATCAAAAGAACACCGTTGGCAGCACGCGCCCCATAAATAGCAGCAGAAGAAGCATCTTTCAAAACACTTACCGATTCAATATCATTCGGGTCTATCGTTTCAATACCATAATCAACAGCTTGCCCGTCAACCACAAGAAGAGGGTTATTCTTTGCATCTTCTCCTAATGTTCCTACACCACGAATACGAATAGTAGAACTGGCCCCCGGTTTACCACTATTCTGGGTTATTTGAACCCCAGACAAATGCCCTTTGATCATAGATGATACCGAATTAGTCTGTATGTCTCCCATATCTTCCGGACGTACAGAACCTACAGCGCCTGTCAGATTTACTTTCTTTTGTGTACCATATCCCACCACTACGACTTCTTCCAAAGCTTGAGTGTCTTCATGTAAAACGACCCGTATCACACTTTCTTTTCCGACTTTCACCTCTGCCGGATTATAACCAATATAAGTAACCTGTAAGATAGCTCCATCCGGAACCTCCAAAGTAAATTTACCATCCACATCCGTGATTGTCCCATTGGTAGTCCCTTTTACTACCACATTAGCCCCGATCACAGATTCCCCGCTTTTATCAACTACAATACCCGTTATCTTTTTTCCGGCCTGCTGCAATGCCTTTCCTTCCGCAGAAAGGATGATCTTCTTATCCAACACCGAATACCCGATATTCGTTCCTGCAAATATCTGGTCAAGAACTTTGAATATGTCACTTTTCTTTTCAGAAACAGATACCCGACGCTGTAAATCAATGTGCCGATTATTAAAAAAGAAAGTAAACTCAGACTGGTCTTCGATCTCATTCAGAACATCTTTGACTGTCTGATTACGAACCTCTAGACTCACCGTGGCCTTCTGGGCATAACTGTTCGTGGCTTGTACCAACCCTATAGAGCTGATAATAAAAACAAATAATAGCCTCATAACGAATGGAATCTTTTTTAAAGTTACCCAAAGTGACTTTGTCACCCATAATAATTGGGTACAAAAATAATTTTGCATAATTTTGTTGTGCTAAGTAAAAAAATAGTTGATTACTATGCTTGTCGCCAAACAAGCATTTAAAGTTAACTCATTTCATACGGGATAATACGCCAATATTATTCCGTATGTTTTTTTAAGGTGGAACTCTCTTCATAATGCATCTGTTTTAATAAATTTCTATTCTACTCTTCTCATTGGAAGCTTTATCCATATCTATATAACGCCATCTTATCTTCGATGATATTTCAAATACTTCCAATATTCTATCCAGTCGTTGACTCACAAAAGACCCTGTAAAAGAATCTTTTTTATATTTTGAAGTCGAAACAACAAATTCCACATTATACCGCTTTTCCAACATTCGTAAAGCTTGCAGAAAAGGAGTATCCAGAAAGACAATACGTCCATCTTTCCAAGCTGTTTCCGATTCGCCGGTCGTAGCAAATAATTGTGCCCGCATCCGGTTCGAATCATATATAAGCTTCTGTCCGGGTTTCATTACAATACTTTTAGACGAACCATCGGAAGAATAGGCAAAACGTACTTTTCCTTCTAATAAAGTTGTGGCAATCATTGTATCTTTTTCAAAAGCTTCTATATTAAAAACAGTACCCAATACCTCTATTTGTGTGTTGTGAGGGGTAGAAACAATGAAATGCTGTTTTTCATTCTTTGCAACAGTAAAATAAGCTTCTCCTGTCAATTTTACCTTCCTCTGATCTCCTTCAAAACGAGAAGGATACTGTAATGTGGATTCCGAATTCAGGCAAACAGTCGTACCGTCCGGCAAATCCAACGTTGTAGTCATTCCCGGATTAGTTTTGACCTCCACCATCTGTACTTCGGCGGATTCATGTTTCACATTCTGTATCAGAATCGTAATCAATGCAGGTATAAGTAAAACAGCGGCAATACGTTGCAACCAATTTAGCCACGCAATCTTCTTGGTCTCCGACATGCCACTATAAACCTTCTTCAAAGCCTCTTCTGTATCAACTTTTTTTAAATATTTTATTGTATCAGTCGCCAAATAGATCATATGTATCTGTTTAGCCACCCTATAATTCTCCTCCGATTGATTTATCCAATCTTCCACAATCTTCCGTTCCTCCGGAGAAACATTTCCTTCGCAATAACGGGGAAGAAGTTCATTTACCATATCTGAATGTTGCTGATTCATCTGCATTTATATCTTTATATAATAGACGGGAGAAATAAGATGGATTCCTAAACCAAATACTCTTTTTTTTTGAAAAAATTTTATTTAACACCTGATTATATCTTAAAAAGGCTATTTTTGTAAATAAAAAGGGGATCAATTTCATGAAGAAAAATCTGTTTTTAGAAGATAAACATCTTTTATCCGACATTAAAATGTCAGATAAAAATGCTTACGCTTTTTTATTCAGAAAGTATTATCCCATACTATTTGCTTATTGTTGTAAATTCATAGAACAGGAAGATGCGGAAGAAATCGTACAGGATGTTATGCTATGGCTGTGGGAAAATCGCACCACTCTTCAAATTGACACTTCACTAAGCCAATATCTGTTTAGGTCTGTTTACCATCGAGCGATGGACAAGATCGCCAGTAAACAATCGCAAAATAGGGCAGATACCCTATTTTATGAGCAAACGCAAGAGATGCTACAAGATACCGATTACTACCAGATTGAAGAATTAACCAAACGCATCAAAGAGGCCATCGACAAACTACCCGAAAGTTACCGGGAATCATTCATCATGCATCGATTTCAGGATATGAGTTATAAAGAAATCGGCGCACAACTAGGCATATCCCATAAAACAGTCGATTACCGTATACAGCAAGCCCTGAAACTGTTACGTATCGAATTAAAGGATTATTTACCGATGATACTGCCTCTTTTATTAGTTCAATCGGGACAAGTATGAACATACTCCATCAAACCCATTTTTACAATATCCGATACTAATAAACTTTTTTGAATTGTTTTAAGCCACAGCTATACGCGGCATACACAAAGGTTCTTTCTGAAGTTCCGCATGCAACATCTTCAGCATCAATTCCATCTTCAACTGTTGAGCTTCCGGGTGATCCCATAAATTGATCAACTCTTTCGGATCTTTCTTCAAGTCGAACAGCTCACCGTATGTTTCGTTCATATAGATTGTCAATTTATAACGTGCGTCTATATAACTTTTGGCATAAAACTTGGTAGGTTGGAAATGATTCTCCACCAATACATGATCGCGTATCCGGTCTACCTCCCCATTCCAAACTTTGCTTTGGTCGATCCCGCTCATCGTCATGGGCTGCTCCAATCCGGCCAGACTCAAGAAAGTCTTTGCCAAATCGACAATCGACTGCATGGCATCCGAGCGCGTTCCCGGTTTCTTACAATCAGGACTCGCCACGATCCAAGGGATGCGTACCAAATCTTCATAATGATGGATTGCTTTGGCTATCAGTCCGTGCTGTCCATAAAAATGCCCGTGGTCAGTCGTAAAAACGATTACCGTTTCTTTCACCAAATCGAGTTCTTCCAACTTATCCAGTATTTTGCCGATATAATGATCCAGCATACTGACCATCCCGAAATACGTAGCCATGTTTTTGGCCATCTTTTCCCGGCTCTGCAAATGACTATGTGCCCCGTGTACCCAATGAGGCCTGTCGTCTCCCTCTTCATTCAAATAGGAGAAATCCGGATTGGCTTGACGAGTCAAACCAAAATGCAATGGTTTGTCATCAAATTCGCCCGGCGTAAATTCGGGCACCTCCATATCCTCCGGTTTGTACATCGAAGCCCAAGGTTCGGGAACCAGATAACTGGGATGCGGATCGAAAAAGCTTGCCCATAAAAAGAAAGGTTCGTCTTTTTTCTTGTATTGTTCGAGCATCGCATTTGTTCGTTCCGCGATCCAGTTGGTATAATGATATTTTTCGGGGATATTCCATACATACTGCTGTACTTTCGAATTGCCGGTAGGTTCGCGGAACCAATCCCGCCAGTTTGCCGCTCCGTTTTCTTCCATCCAAATGGCATAATGCTGCCCGACATGCGCTTCATCAGTATGATTGCGGCAAAGTTCTATATGCTCGAAACCATAAAACGGGCCGTTGAATTTACGCCAGAAATCCAAGTCTTGCAAAATAGGATAGGCTTCGCACGAAGGGTATTCCATGGTTCCTTCCAAAGGCTGGAAATGGGCTTTTCCTATCAAAGCGGTCCGGTAACCTGCTTTTTGAAAACATTCCCCTACGGTCAATTCCTTTTCCGACAGTTTAGTCCCCAGCGACCAAGCTCCATGCTGACTGGCATACTTACCGGTTATCATCGATGCGCGGGTGGGTGTGCTGGTCGGGTTCGGGCAATAGCCGCGATCGAAGATAATTCCCATCTTTGCCAGACGATCCAGATTAGGTGTTTTGATTTTAGGATCGTTATATCCCATACACATATAATGATGCTGGTCGCTCGTTATGAACAGGATATTCTTTCCTGTAGGTTGTGGCTTGTCTTTGAATGCCGATTTATCGGCATATTGCCGATTATATTTATTCCCCAGGCGAGGATCTATATAATGAATGTCAGAGACACTCAATATTTTCCTCGGACTACGTGCAAATGACAGGGCAGCTGACCCCAGAAGGCAACCGGCGGTCGCCGCTTTGATGAATGATCTTCGTTTCATGGTATTTTATACTTTATTATTTCAATTTCAACACATGTACAATTGTATGATCATCTCCATTCATGTTGAAGCCGGAAGGGACATACAACCAGGCAGGTTCTCCATTTTCCATTAACACCTGCGGGCGTTCAAATTTAGGCATTTTTCCATAAATACCTTTCGCATTTTTCAATCGGTCTTTCCCTACATAATATTCGAACGGATAAAAACCGGCTTCTTTTCTGTCAAAAGTAATGCCGTCATCCGAACTCCACAAGATACCTCCTCCTTCATTCAGTATACCATGGTTGTCGGTAGTCAGTAAACAGATCTTGTCTTTCCAGATAAAGGCGTATCCGTCTTCTATGGCTAAATTGTTACGGGTAACAGGTTCGGGATACATCACATAGGGACCTTCGATATGTTCAGCAAAAGCGACCCCCATTTTAGCTTTATTCGATTTGAAGTAAAGCAAGTATCCCCCTTTGGGGTGTACCAGCAGGGCAGGATTGACAACACCGTTACCGGCATTATTAGTCCAATGATCCGGGTTAGAAGAGGGAGAAAGGATACAACCATCTTTTCCAACCTTCTTCCACGGACCGTTCAAGTTATCAGCTATCAACATGCCTATCTTTTGATTTTTAGGATGAGGCGGTTGTTTGTAATTATCGTTAGAGATGTAGAGTAAAGCATATTTGTCTCCCACTTTATGGATGGCCGGGTTATGTATGCCGCATTTATCCCAAGTATTTTTCCCTGTCCCAGTAAGCACGACATTCAAAAAGCGAAAAGGACCTTCCGGTTTATCGGCTATGTAATGGGCTATTTCGCTATGTGAACGCCACCCGGGATCGAACTTGTGCTCTATTTTCCAACGCGTGGCAAACAGATGTATCTTACCGTCTTCACCTTTAATGGGCGATGAGCCCCATACGTGGTAACCGGGTTCGTCGATGGCTATCCCTCGAAACTCCCATCGGTCAGCCAAAACCTTCTGTTTCTCTTTTGGCTCCGTTAATTTAAAGAATACGATAAATGCATCATTTCCTTTCTTGACACCGAAACTAAGCAACGTCGGTACTTCGTTTTCCACATACACAAAAGGACGTTCCATCCGGTCCACTTTCATGACAGTACCATCTTTCAACGGGATTTCTTTTTTACAAACCTTGTAATGTTTGGCTTTTTGCCAGTTGATACCGTCTTCGGAGGTTATCAATCCGATAAAATCACCTCCATGAGCATGAAAAATGGCATAATAGCGTTTCCTGTTTTTGTCGTACCACATGGATACATCTTCGGTGGGTATATCGGCAAAAGCCGGTTTGTCCTCTAATCGGAAAGGACCGATAGGACTATCAGAAGTACCTATCGCCTGTATTAAACGAGGTTTACTGGATTTTACATCGTCACCTTTAATAATCAGGTAATACTTACTATCTTCTCCCCGGCATATTGCGGGATTGACCGTTACGGTTCCGATAGGACCGTGAGGTTCTATCATAGGTTTGTCCATTCTTTCCCAAGACCCTTCCAGGGATTGTGCCGTAGCGACACCAGTCCGTTGGTTAGAACGCAACAAAGGCCAGTATTTGTGTGAATATCCTGTTTTAGCAGCTTCGACCAGATCGTTTTCCGACAACTTTTCTTTACCGGTATTGGTGGAAGTATAATACATATAATAATTATCGTCGAATTTCTTTACTTTTACATTATGGGCCGTGACGCTATCCCAATATCCTTTTCGGGCTTTCAGGACGGTTTTGCCCATTTTGTAAGGTCCCTCCGGTTTGGAGGCTGTAGCATGTGCTATTTCAGAGTGTGTCAACCAAGAGTAAAAACCGATGGATTTAGGCCACCGTGAATAGAACAGATGATAAGTTCCGTCATCGTCTTTGATGATAGAATTACACCAGTTATAGTACGTGGAATCATGCACAAACAACGCTGGGTCGGCAGGTTGTATCATGGTCGACAGGTTGAGGTCGTCGGTTGATTGGGCAAAAGCCGAGATGTTTAGCATGGAAGCTAAAATAGTTAATATCAGATATTTTCTTTTCATGGTAGAGATGTATTTATTTTTACTATTTTAAAGGAACTATCACTATATAAGCATCATCATCTTTTTTTACGGCAAGCGATAAAGCTATAGGCGTGTTGTTTTCATTGAAAACAAATGGACGTTCCATCCTGTCGGGAAGAATATCCGGTTTTCCTCCGGTTTGGGCGATACGTTTGTTCATGACTGTAAAGTCGGTAGCCTTTTGCCAATTTACTCCATTGATTGATGTCATCATTCCTATATAAGTGTGGGCATGAAAAATGGCATAAAATCGTGCCGAAAACTGGTCGTACCACATGGATACATCTTCGGTATCCCAATCTTGGATAACAGGCTTTGACTGTATCTTAAAATCACGATCCGGATAATCAGAGACAGCTACTGCCTGATTACGTTCAAATTTAGTAGAACCAGGCTTATCTCCTTTGACAATAAGATAATAACGCTTATCAGGACCTTGAGTGATAGCCGGATTTACAACTAACGTTTCGATGGGACCGTTTGGTTCCAACAATGGTTCTTCGTTTATGATCCATTTTCCATTTAAAGAAGAAGCTGAAGCGACGAATGTACGTTGATTGACACGTAAAGGTTTCCAATTCGGATGAGAGTATCCTGTCCGGGCTGTTTCTGTCATTTCTTTGTCTGTTACATCACGTTCCATTTTCGTACTACAAAAATAGAGATAATATTTCCCATTAAAATATTTAATTTTAGGGTTGTGGG
>ERZ839767.5477-NODE-5477-length-11331-cov-2.986165_pt1 | contig 11331 bp, 9 predicted proteins | sample MGYA00519879_ERZ839767 | MGnify/ENA primary metagenome ERZ839767 (study PRJEB31850, sample SAMEA3708852) | human gut metagenome | biome: human gut; feature: human-associated habitat; material: faeces | place: China | collected 2014 ...
AAAGATTGTCGGTGTAGGATGTAGGAAATAGAGACATATTTTTTAAAGCGTTACATAGCAGCATATATAACCACTTTAATGAATCATTTATTCATAAATGACCTCACCACTTATTACTTTCTTGAGTGAATAATTATCATTACTGAAAATGAATAAATAACTGTATCCCGTCAAAAATCGATAATATTTACGACCGAATCTATTGTACTTTCACACTTATTTTGCGCAAAACACAAATAAGAATAGCATAAAGCAAATAAAAAATAATGTTATTGATTTCATATTAAAACTTTATATAACGACTAAATGGAGGTAACATATATCGAATCAATATGCCTAAATCCTAATAAGTGACTAACTTCATATACCACAACAGCTGCTATTTACACTTTAATTTAGGAGGCTCATAATACCCTGTAGCAATATTAGTTACCACCCTTTTATATTTGGAAGCATCTTTCCTGCAAAAATAATAGTGAGTTCCTTTCTTGGCATCATCAATTGAAAAATCAGGAATCCATCCTCTTTCCATCACCTCAGTTAATATGTTATATTTCTTAAACACAGCGAGAGTCTCTTCTGTAAGCGGATAATTATCGTCCCACCAAAAAAACAGCTTTCCATTCTTAATAACATATCTTGATGCCAGCTTATCCTTACTTCCTATTACAGCATCTGAATAATACCATTCTTTATTAGTTAAACCAGAAAACTTCACGACTAATATATCAGAGTATATAGTATCCAACACCCACCTTGATTGTTCTGATTGAAAAGATAGTTTTACTAACGTATCTTTGACCGTAACTTCAAAGACTGAGTCTTTTTTAAACAAAGAGCACCTGGAGACAAAATCAGATATAGCCACATTAATAAAGTCCTCAGTCTGATATACCGCTCTTTGAGGTACTATTATTGAGGATTTACAACTACTCAACAAACAACTGATAATGATAAAAATTACATATTTCATACTTCGTTATAATTTAAGATCATTAGTACATGGACTCTTCTTTTGGGAAAGAATCGGCAATTGATTAGTTAACTTATACACTTGCTCTGCAGATAATTCTGGCTCATCCAATTCCGTAAAGCAAAAGTATTTACCTTTCTCTTTTATTATTTTAGAGGGGTATTCCGGTCTACTGAACGGACTATCCATGCCAGATATTTCGTAGACACTATTTGAGTCATTCGTTGCCAATCCATATAAATGAATATAGTCATCAACGATATATCCGCCATCCACAAGAGGAATGATATAATTAATAGTCCTATGATAGAAATCATTAGACCTATGAGTGCATCCCAAAAGAATGCACGGCAGACAAATTAACACAGCTTTTATTCTATCCATGATCAATATTTTAACAAACACCGAACTACCTTAAAAGATCAATTGCACTTTGAATGGGTATCTCTCTAATATTCGATTGGATACCATTATATTCATATAAAGTTTTATAGGTTAGGACAATGACCATATTGCAGATTTACAAACTGCCCATGTTTATATCGATACCACCAAAACATATCTCTATCCCCTCTATTGAAAACATCGTACTGGTATTTTTCAGGAGATATACATAATATAGAAACTGTTTGTCCTGTTTCTTTAAAAAAAATATTCACAGATTGTTCATCAATATAGAAAATGTATTCTTTATAATAAACAATGCCTTCTGTCCACCGGTGATTAGAAAAGCGAGAGGAATAGTAATTTACTGTAATACACAGTAGAGGATTATCCTGTTCCTCCTCCGGACCAAAACAGTTTCCCTTATTGACACTAACAAAAAATGTTAGTTTTTCATTCCTATTTTGATATTCAGGGCATTCTGTTGCTTTTACTATAATGGAATCCATTATAGGATACAGTAGTTCCTTAGGCTCATATACTTTCAATTTTTTAGTGATATAATCTTTCGCTTTATAAGACTTGTATTTCACAACCTCCACGTAGGAATGGCATCCCATAAACAAGAAAACCACAAACATCATTCCCCAAAAATAGAATGTCTTTACCATATTATTTGTATTTACAGATATTCATAGTTTGATTGCTAGGACACCCACAGCAATATTTTTTTATCAATTACCCATTTATCATCAATCTTATGAATGCAGATAATCGCTCCCTCACCACAAAGCCGGCCACAAACATAGGAACTGTATAAAAGTCCGAATTGTCTTTTTCTATCAAAATAGATTCTCGATACTTCCAATATTCCAGAGAAAAGAAAATCATAGTTTTCTCTTTCCCAAATTTGAGATCCTTCAGGAAACTCTGAATAGTATTTCAATGTGAACTCCTCTCTTTTTCCTATTTTGGATAAGTCTAGCGGCTGACTTGTAATCGAAGGGTTTTTCATTGCGTTAAATGCCTCAATATAACCCCGACCTGGTAATTGCTCCCTAACAGATTCTATAGTCAAATTCTCATTTAAACAACTGATTAGAGTATCAAAAACGGCTATGACCCAAATGGAATCTCCTATATTTCCGTCTCTTGTCTTAATCCCATCAAGCTTCTTTTTATATTCAGCAGTATCATAGCCTATAGCATTATTATTATCAAAAACTAAAATTGAAGGGGGAGGAGAAATTTCCTGTTCCCCTAAAACACCCATCTCTTCGACCAAATCATCGAAAATTTCAATAAATACTTTCATTTCATACTCATCAGCACTATCGATCTTACACGATTGCACCCCAACCAACAATATCATCACAACAAAATATTCCTTCATTACTATTTACCGCATATATGTATAAATATAATATTTGAGCCTTTATTATATAGCGTGGAGAATGTTTTTATGCACTTTACCTTCAATTCCAATATTTTATTAACATCATCAGGGGGGATAATAGTCTTACCATCATATATATAATTTTCACCTTATCTAAAGATAGCTCCGTCACTTTATGCATTATACTCTTATTTATAGGAAGATAACCATCTTTTGCTTTTTTAGAACGTACATAAACGTTTCTTACTTGACGAGCATTATCAACTCACTGGCAATCAGTCTACAACCCCATTTTATCTATCTGAATGTAATATATATTATTTAAAATATCAGGTATCTATTTTTGCTCTATGTTATCAATATAAAGCACTTGATTATAGGAATTGTATTTTTCATTTCCCTGCAAGCCGATTTGAGCATTTAGTTTACACAAATTACTCAAAAGAATAAGAGTTACTAGTAAAGAAATAAACCGTTTCATTTTACTTCTATTATTTTTTCTGTCAAACATTGACCTTAATAAAATAACAATAGAAATAGCCACATAGCCTAAAAAACACCATAACCATGTTATTTGTGATTTCAAATAACCAACAGCAAATTCTATATTTATTTCATATAGCTTAGGAGGCTCTTCCATTTCATATTTATAACTGACCATACTGTTGATAATCGCATAAACAATTACAAATAAAACAACAACGGAAATTATCAAAAATGTAATTCTAATCCATTTCATAATTTATCTAGTTCTATAGGTTGCACCTCCTGGTTTAGAGATTTTAATTAAATAGTTTTGCATTGATACTGGGATTACAAATCTGTGCTGTACAGGTACTGTTGCCCATATACCCAAAGTACTTGTTTGCAGAGACATTGTCCTGATCAGAGCGTAATCTCCCTGTATATTTACCGTTGAATCCTTTATAACCCTGATATAAAATGTAGTTTATCCCTTACAGTTAATCAAGTCTATAAATTTAACAAATTGACAATCTTCTTTTTTTGAATATTTTATTTTTGCTTTATCATTACAATCTAAACGTATTCCGTTTAATACAAGTTTCCGTTTCTCTTTTTCCATTTGACGTTGTAACAATGTCGGCTCCTTTTCATAATTAATAAATCTAAATGGATTATCAAAGAGTGGAATCTTTAAAAAAAAATCTTTCACAACTTCTTTATAGATATCAATTCCAATAATTTTAAGAGTTAGTTTTCCTATAAACTTAACCTCAATAACATCGATTGGTTTTACTATGGTAAACTCAAAATTGCCATTTTTATCCGAATATAAACTTCTTACAAATTGATTACTGCGCCAGAAAGACTCTCTTTGGTATCATAATCTACAATTTCCCCTTTGAAAGTAAATTTAGATTCTGCATAAATGCTAATGCTTGTAAGCAAAAAAAGAATAAATAGTATTTTCTTCATTTTAATCATTTATTTATCTGCACAAATTACGTGCAGCATTATTCACTATTAATTATCTCCCTATTTTTCCTCTTCTATTTAGAGGATTATGTAACCTATCCGTCGAATTAAGCGAATTCAAATATCTTACAGTTCCTCTTCCTGCTTTATTTCCTCCTTCTGAATTTATTTTTCCTTTTAAAGGATAAGTGACCATATCTTTAAGTCCTCCTATATTCAAATTGCTCGAACGATCAGCATCTATAGATGAAGGTGTCATCAAACCTGAAGAGCTATGTATCAATCCTAATGTGTGACCAACTTCATGCGCTCCGGTATCTGCAGTCTTTTGAGCATCTTTTACTTGTATAAAATTTCCTCCTATAGTGGTTCCATTTGTATTTTCTTCCAAAGCAGAATTTTTAACAATCTGAAAAACATTTCCCACTCCACTTTTGTCTTCTACTAAAGCTGCATTTAATGCCCCTCTAACTTCGCCTATGCTCATAGAGTCATCCGTTTGAATCTCTACAGCTGATAATGAAAAATCTACAGTATAATTGCCACCACCTTCAGTTTGATATGTGAACTTCCCACTTTGATTGTTCCAATAATCAACAGCTTGTTGTGCAAAAGTTATATCTTGAGAAGAAGCATAATAAGTAGCTGAAATAATTATTCTATTATTCTCTTGGTCAATAAATATTTTATAGTCTCTCCCATCAGGATCTATTGCATTAACTGGATTATTCGCACAATATACGTACGGACTCGTCGAATAATACTTCTCCGCCATCGGATCCATTGTCGTAAACCGCCCCAAGGCCGCATCATACATTCTTGCACCATAGTCATACCAATCCAACCCATGCATCCGGTCAAGCTCCTTGCCATTATACTTATAAGCCTGATTACTTACCGCAGTCCCCTCTAGAAACACTCCACCGAAAGGATAGTAATGGTTCACTTGTTCCACAAACCATTTACTGCCATTCCAGTAAGTCACTACACGATTATTACCCTGATGGTCTTTCAGATAATAATGATAAGTAGGAGTACTGCCGCTGAGAGTGATATACCCCTCTTCAGTCAATATCTTACTCAAATTCCCTCCCTCATAGATCACATTGCCGCAATAATCAACAGTATGGGTTGTGGAGACCTGGTTACTTGACAAAGGACGTATCTCCCCCATAGGTACACTCACATTGGCAACAGCAGTAGAGTAAGTAACCCGACGTTTCATACCATCTGAACTATACAGATAATCGGTACGGTTACCATTCGTAAATTGCAGGGCAACAGGCAAATTTAATGGATTATATTGAATCTTGGTAATCTTCTTGTTATAATCTTCCTGCATATTGCCGTTGGTATCATATTTATACTCCCGGGAAAAGTTCTTGCTGCCGTCCATAAAATTGAAAGCGCCACTATATAGCGGATCGGTACCGCTATCAGAAACGTTGTAAAGCTGATTGCCTGTATAGGTGCAAGTCAGATTGTCCATGACTCCATAAGCACTGCTACCGGTTTTACCATAGCGCATCAAAGTTTTTAGATTACCATGCTTGTCATAAGTATAGGAGGTATTATAGTTTGTATTCACCGAACCATTCAACAGATAGTTGGCAGCCGTTAGGCGGGAAAGCCCGTCATAACTGAAAGCATAGCCACGAAGACTCCCATCACCGGAAGCCTTCCAACTCATAGCAGATATATTTCCGTTATACCGTCCCGTACTGCCACCATAAGACTCGTTGTAATATAAGATCTGGCTGAACAAATCACCCGTAGAAACTGACTGGAGCCATGAACGAACATTATACGTGTAAGTAGTCGTCAAATCGGAACGGCCATGCTTCCGGCTGGTAGCTAACTGTCCAAGGTCATTATAGGTATTCTCGGAAAGAACCACCTCCGCATTGTTTCCCAATTTATGACGCGTCTTTATTAAGCGACGGGCGTGATCGTAATCGTAAGTATAAAGCTCCTCTTGCGAAATTGCGTCTTTCGTGTGGACGTGTTTCTTTTTAAGAACATCTCCTATCAGATTATAAGCAAAATATTCCATTTCCAGACCGCCAAGATGATTGGTCGACCTACTTTGGATGATACGGCCTCTATCATCATAATAAAAAGCTGAATAGAGGTAACCACTTATTCCGGTACCGGTTAATTGGGCTGTAACTTTTCCCGTTAACAATCCTTTGTAACCGTCGGTATACCGGATACCAAAACCGGAAACAGAACCGTCATACCTTATTGAAGACGGAATACTGTTTTTACCGATAAAATCATAGTGATCATAATAGTCAGCCGAAAGAATAACAGGGCTACTTAGAACTAAACCGGATATCGTATACCCCATATTTGTACTGACAGAACTCCCCCAAGTGGCTTTTACAACCGTACCCTCCAAAGGTTTACTATTATAGTCAAAGGAGTTCTTGCAAATTCCGCTAAGTACAGTACGCCCCAAAATATCCGGAAGAGTAAACATCCACTCTCCCTTGCTGCGCTGCTCGCCATCCTGAGATAATATCAAACGTCCCACCTTATCATAAATGTAATAAACAGGATCGCATCCCGGAAGTTTCTTATAGATACAACGGTTAAAACCGTCGTAACGGTAGATGTATGCATATTGGCTCATGATGCTATCTGTATCATATCTTCCCCCTACGGAACCTTCAAAAGCATCAGCCGCAAGAGGAGGAAGAACATAGCATAGACTACCCGATTCATCATACACGTAGTAAGTAGAATAATGCATGGTACCATCCATCGATCGGGTCAAGATAACACGATCAAGCATATCTCTGAATTCATAAATCTCATTGCCATCCTCATCAACCGTTTGGGTTACAAAGTAATTGCCGGGCTTGACATACCCACCTTTATATAAGTACCCACCAAAGGGTGTAAAAGAAATACAAGAAAGAGAACCTGAATAATCCTTTTCACTCCCTAAGAAATTTGTTTTTCGGATTGTTTGCACTGGTTTATCCTGCCAGACCTGCCCCGGCCCATATTGTTCTGTTACCCGCTTCAGGGGAGAAGCTTCATACACTAGCATCGTGTAAGGTCGGGTATCCCCTCCTGACAACTGCTGGGCGCCACTTTTTACAGAGGCAATATCTACATACACACCATTACCATTTGATTTGGCAGGCAGCCAAGAATAACTTTCACGCCCGAACTGATCATATTCCTGTAAAGAAACCAAATCCTTACTGTCAGGAGTAACTCCTTTATCAACCGTTTCCACAGGACGTCCAAGACCATCATAGTAGACAATCTGTTCCAAACATTTTTGTTTATCAGAGGTAATATAAGTTTGGGTAGAGATATAATTCTGATTACCGCTGACTTGCCCCTTGACCCATTCGGAAAGGATACACAATACGATCAAAATATAAATTCGTTTCATGGTTTATCAGATTTTACTGGTTACGATAATGATATTCATATTGCTGCAACGTACGCTTTTTGTCTGATGAAACTACATTACCTTCATAACAATAAGTTTCTATCAGTCTTCCCAAGCCATCATAATTATAGTATGTCGTCATACCGCTCGGATCAGTCATCGAAGTAACTCCTACTAATGGCTGATAAGTGAAGGTAGAAATGAAAGCATCCTTCAAGTTCGTATTTTTCCGAAGAGACTTCAGTTTAGTCACATCAGGCACCGCGACCTGCGATAAGGCATCTATAGTCATACCAAACACACTTGAAACAGCTGCGCTGACCTGTGAAGACGTAGCGTTCTTAATTTCCGCAATCAGATAACGATCTTTATAACTCCACAAATAAACTGTGTGCACGCCATCTTTTGAAACCACTTCGCGCGGATTGCCCTGTTCGGAATAAGAAAGTACTTCGTCACTGAGCACGTAGTTGGAAGTAGAGAATCGGTTCAATTCATATAATTTGGAAGGCAGATACAGTGTAGAACTCCGTACTCTATCTTCGTACCTGATATATCCCGAAAAGCACTACTACTCGAAGGAAGCAGATCTGAACTGATTCTTTCTTCCAGAACCGGAGAAATGATGTTTTTATTCACCATATCCAGAATGACTGCAGGTGTCGTCCCGTTCATACTTATTACCGGATAAGTATAGGTCGTTTTAATATCCCCACAACGACCTCCCGATACAACTTTCTCAATCAACTGATCTCTGGCATTATAAGTATAATTTTCTGATTGAGTAATAGAATAATAAGCGTTTTCATAAACTTTATTGGCATAAGTAATAACTTTGTGTGAACTTAGCAATACACCACCCAGATAATAAGACTTTGTCGTAAAGAATGGATATAATGATATATTGGCTGGAGCATGATCAGTATGATAGGCGTTGGTATATTGATAGTTCATTACACCATAATAATTCTTTATCCATTCATTTATCTCATTCTTTATTATCCTGTAGCTTTGGTTCTCACAAATATAATCCGTTTTTTCTTTCAATATATTATAGCGATACTTTCTTGGAGAATATGACATATTGTTTCCATAGTACTGCGGTGCTTCGAAAAACAGGGTATCAGAGACCAAAATATCGTAAATATCATACTTGTATACGGTCTTACCGGTAGTTCTATTGGGAGAGTAAGGATAACTTGCATAGATATCCCCATGATACACAGTAACCTCCGGATAAACAACCGGTATCCTTCCGTTTAGAATTTTTCTGAAGTTATCAACACTGAAAGTACATTCCCATCCCCAAACATCTCTTATGGCAGGTCCATGTGCAAAAGGATCACTGAATACTTCCTTTTTTCCGGTAGTACTCAAGCCCAGAAGCATATATCGGAGAGGGAAATTCGCTCCGCTAGTATAATTGGAATAAGCCAGTATATTGGGATCGACAACGGCTTCCCCTAATCCTGTATGTCTGTACGAACCATCAGCCTTTCCATAGCCGTAACACTTGACATTTGCAATAGAACCGTCAGACGTATAATTAGTAATTTTCTTTATCCTAAAACCAGCGGCTTTAATAGCTCTTCTCTCATTCTTATTATATATGTAATTGCCGTTAGCATCCGTCGAAGTTAAGAACTCGTGATTTTCAAATTCAAATTTTGTATAACCGCCCGTAGGATATTTCAACACCTCAAGAACACCATGGCTATGCGGAGGAAGGGGAACACGATTATCAGAAGCGCCACCAGAAAGCTTTATTTTTTCATAAGGACAAAGATCTTGAGAGGACTTGGTCAGTTTTGTGATAGCAACGGGAGCGTTCCGAATAAAATCATAGCTAAAGCTGATAAAAATATTAAAATTGCCTATATTATACTGCACATCCGAACTATTAAGGTACCCCCAATGGTCGGTACCGGCAAAATAGCCACCATTGCTGGTATAAGTACATTCATAGACCATAGGGTGGACCGAACTCCCGGATATGGTAATATTATTCAACTTGGCAATAGGATCATTTACAGTACCGGTATAAGAGTAATTATATATTGTTTTATTCAATAGAACATTTCGGATAAGGCTATTATTGTCCGAAATTCTAATTTCATCTACATAATTATATTCAGCATTTGATGTCTTATTCTTATAGAGCAAACTAATACTCGTACTTCCGTATTCGATAGAAGTAAGGAGTTTCATCTTATAACAATAAGGCTGAATATTCTCTATTGATGTCGCCATCCCCATATAAGGCGGTGATTCAAGATTATATCGGAGAAGGACAGCAGCTTCTTTCGCATATCGTTTGTATCTAGTCTCCATAGATTGATCATACTTAAATACAATGGGCTCCGTGGTATTCGGTAAGTTAATACTCGACAATTGCCAGGACACATAAGAACCATAAAAAGGACTGCTCGACGCACCAAGACCATTGTAAGGAGTATCAGCTCCTGCAAAAGTATACTTTATGCCACGCTCATCGACCACAGTAAATGAATTTATGTTAGCAGAAGTATAACTGCAACTAATTTGCACCGACCTGTTATCTGAGACGATGTATTCAAGTCCATTAATTCCTCTGCACATCATAAACTCAAAAGATGAGCCATCCGGCAGAATAGCATTAAAAATATCATATCCGAGATTAATATTCGTAATCCCTCCGCCTCTTCTGTAAACTTCAAAACTATTCGATAATTTATCCGTTTCCAGTTTAAAGTCTCTCCACTCATCCGGAATATATTCAATGGTCCTCGAAATGCAACTACTGACAGACAGTCCCCAACCGTGCCCATAAACGTCATAATTATAGCCGGGACGAAGTGGCTGCGGATTATACTTCAGTGTTATCGGCAGTTTATAGCCCCGATGGTTAATCTCAAACAGTGGAATAGAGATATCAGGAATTCCCGTTGAATAATTAATTTCAAAATCTCCATACTTCTTAAAAGCCTCAGCCTGAGGAGATGTGGGGACAGAAGGAGCAACCGGCTGAATGGCAGTTTGCCCGTTCAAAGCAATAGATATATGGATAACAGCAAAAAGAAGTATACAGTTCCTAAGTATTTTACGTAACATAGCTATAGTCGTTTTTTCTATTAGTATTTGATTATCTTTTCCCCATACTGATTCTCTCCGACAGTTATCCGCAGTAGATATTCACCTCTTGGATAGCTATTCATAGAAATCACTTCTTTATAATTACCAATAGTCTGGTCGGCACGCTGAATCCCCGCTAACTGACGCCCCTGCATATCGTAAAGCATTAGTATTACTTCTCCCGGTTGTTTCAGTTCATAATTAATGTATAAGCTTCCATCCTTTCCTATGTGGAAGTTATAACTTATCATACTATTATTTCTCTTGTTTTGCCCGCTTTCATCGGTATTTTCCCAATTCCGTTCATGCTCTTCATCAGCACTCAGATCACGCCGCTCCTGATTGTCTATATCATAAGATAAATCATAATATTGCTCATCGGGCAAATAAACAAAGGATGTGGTAAAATGCTCATAAGGAACTCCAAACTTATAAACGATACTTTTCACTGTTTCCATTACAGGATAGCGGTAACCGTCTGCATACCAACGCCACGTCTCGGTTTCCTGACGTATAGAGTCACTGGCAAGCAAATATTCAATACTGTCACGATTTAACACAAAAGGTGTAGTGTCCAACTGCAAGGAGTCCTGCATAGCAATCCTTGGAATCATTCTT
>ERZ839767.5478-NODE-5478-length-11329-cov-2.561558_pt1 | contig 11329 bp, 11 predicted proteins | sample MGYA00519879_ERZ839767 | MGnify/ENA primary metagenome ERZ839767 (study PRJEB31850, sample SAMEA3708852) | human gut metagenome | biome: human gut; feature: human-associated habitat; material: faeces | place: China | collected 2014 ...
GACCAGATGCCCATGCCGGTGATGACTACTCTATGCATTGTAGATATTGTATGATTTACGTTGAATGATGGTGTGTGGTGAGGGGAGTGTGGTGGTTCCCGACTTATGTATACAGTCCACCGTTGACGTTGATGACCTCGCCTGTGATATAGGCTGCGCCCGGTGAGGCGAGGAAGGCGACGACCTCAGCGACCTCTTCCGGTTTGGCAAAGCGCTTCATCGGTATCATCTGCTTCAGAGCGTCTTCGTCGAGATCTTTCGTCATGTCGGTCTCAACAAAGCCCGGTGCCACGGCGTTGACGGTGACGTCGCGGGCCGCTGTCTCCAGTGCGAGCGCTTTGGTGGCTCCGATGAGTCCGGCCTTCGCGGCACTGTAGTTGGCCTGTCCGGGCAGACCCTTGACGCCGGAGAGTGAGGCCAGGTTGATGATGCGGCCCTCGTGGTGGCGCGGCATGACATGTTTCAGGATGCGGCGGGTCAGGAAGAAGAAGCCGTCGAGCGTGGTGCGCAGCACGTCGTGCCAGTCGTCGTCGCTCATCATAAACATCACGCCGTCGCGACGGATGCCCGCATTGTTGACGAGAATGGAGATGTAGTCGTCGGGATGGGCGGCCTCCCAGGTGTCGAGCGCCTTGCTCACCTGCTCTTCGTCACAGACGTCGAAAGGCATCAGCTCGGCTTTCACGCCCAGTGCCTCGACCTGCTGTTGTGTCTCTTTTGCGGCAGTCTCGTTGCTGCGATAGTTGATGATGATGGGCAGTCCCATCTGTGCCAGACGGAGGCATACGGCACGGCCGATGCCACGGGAGCCTCCAGTCACTAAGATATATTTCATATTTTTGTGGTCTATACCATATTATTATATATAAGACTATGCAAAGTTAGTGGAAACTAAGGGAACTACAAAATAAAATAACAACAATTATTTCTTCTGCCCCTTACGGCGTAATCCGGAAGAGTATTCTCAATGGTTTCCTTGTCTTTATTTGTTTTTGTTGAGTGACAGTTTATCGTTTGTTGACAAAAAACGCCCGTTAGCTGAAATTTATAATATTTTCACGATAAAATATTTGTGTATATTAAATAAAAGCTCTACCTTTGTAGGCGAAAAGAAATAATATATCGTTCGTTAGTTACAACAGCTTTTTTATTCAACTATCCAGACCATCCTTTTCGTGAGAAAGGGATGGCTTTTTTATGCATAACGACGAATGCTCTCTTTTCCGACCTTCCGTATGCTTATGTTGATCATGCAAATACGATCACGGGATACCACAGGTATTTGATCAGGTCAACCAACTTTAAAAATAAGGCTCGAAGTAGTCAACCTAAAAAGGTCAAATACACTCATGTCACAGAATTGATAAGCCGAGATAACATTTTTAGGTAAATAATGTTCATGTTACAGAAAGATTTAGTAACTTTGCAAGCACTTAAGCGAATATTCAAAAAATAACGTTATCATTTTTTTATGAACTTCATTTTATTCATCACCGTTTTGTTGACGGCTGTCACGCTGGTGCTTGGCGCATATGTCATTGCCAAGCTCATCGGTCCCCGTTCCTACAATCCGGTCAAGGGTGAGCCCTTCGAGTGCGGTATCCCCACGCGCGGCAGCAGCTGGTTGCCATTGCATGCGGGCTACTATCTCTTTGCCATCCTTTTCCTGATGTTCGACATTGAGACCGTGTTGCTCTACCCCTGGGCCGTTGTCGTGAAACAGTTCGGCTCACTGGCTTTGGTGAGCATCGGCTTCTTCCTGGTGGTTTTGGTTTTAGGCTTGGCTTATGCCTGGCGGAAAGGAGCATTGGAATGGAAATAAGAAAACCACACATCAAGAGCATTCCCTACGAGGAATTCAAGGACAACGATACCTTGGAGAATATCGCCGCCGAACTCAACGACGGTGGCGTGAACGTGGTGCTGGGCAGTCTCGATCAGATGATCAACTGGGGCCGCAGCAACTCGCTGTGGTCGCTGACGTTCGGTACCTCGTGCTGCGGTATTGAGTTCATGGCTGTGGGTTGCGCCCGTTACGATTTCTCTCGCTTCGGCTTCGAGGTGACCCGTAACTCAGCCCGACAGGCCGACTTGATCATGTGCGCCGGTACGATTACCAACAAGATGGCTCCGGTGTTCAAGCGCCTGTATGATGAAATGGCCGAGCCAAAGTATGTCGTTGCTGTCGGCGGCTGTACCATCAGCGGCGGTCCTTTCAAGAAGAGCTACAGCGTCGTGCGCGGTATCGATCAGATCGTACCTGTCGACGTCTACATCCCAGGCTGTCCTCCGCGTCCGGAGGCTATCCTCTACGGCATGATGCAGTTGCAGCGTAAGGTGAAGGTCGAGAAGTTCTTCGGAGGTGCCAACCACAAGATGACCCGTGAGGAGAAAGCGGAGAGTATGGGTCTCGGCGGTCTGCACGGCATCAGCAATGAGAACCTCAGCGCTGCCAAGATCGGCGGGAAGACCCCGATCATGGTCACAGCTACTCCCAACAAAGAAGACCTCGAAGTCCTCGGACGTGAGCTCGACGCTCTTGAAGAGGAGGGAAAGGAATTTGAAGTGCACAAGCAACCCGCTGCCGGCACTGAGCAGGCTGCGGCAAGTGATAACAATCAACAATAAGGTAAGCGAACTGTCATGAAGTTAGAAAACAAAGAATTCGGATTTGACAACTTTGCCGCCGAGATGGCAAAGCTGAAGAATGATAAGCATTTCGATTACCTGATCACCATCATCGGTGAGGATTTCGGTCCTGAGGAAGGACTGGGATGTATCTACATCCTGGAGAACACCGACAGGCACGAGCGCGTTTCTGTCAAGCAGATGGCCAAGAAGGTGGGAGAGACAGACTATGTCATCCCCTCTGTACTGAAACTCTGGCACGACGCCGACCTGCTCGAGCGTGAGGTCTATGACTTCTTCGGCATCAAGTTCCTCGGACATCCTGACATGCGCCGCCTGTTTATGCGCAGCGACTTCCAAGGCTGGCCACTTCGCAAGGACTTCGATATGAGTCCCGAGAAGAACCAGTTCCCCATGACCGATGAGCCTGAGACCGACTGGACATCAGAGTGGAACCTCAACGACTGCGGTGATCTCGTGGAGACCAAGCACCGTCTGCTTGATGACGACGACTTCGTCATCAACTTCGGTCCTAACCACCCAAGTACCCACGGTGTGCTCCGTCTGAGAACTGTCGTTGACGGTGAGACCATCAAGCACATCTATCCTCACCTCGGATACATCCATCGCGGTATGGAGAAGATGATGGAGAGCATGACCTATCCTCAGACGCTCGCCCTCACCGACCGACTGAACTACCTTTGCGCCATGCACCATCGTCATGCCCTTGTCGGCGTCATCGAGGAGGCTATGGGCATTGAGCTCAGCGACCGCATCCGCTACATCCGCACCATCATGGACGAGTTGCAGCGTATCGACAACCACCTGCTCTTCCTCGGAACATGCGCGCAGGACCTCAGCGCCCTGACGGCATTCCTCTACTGTATGCGTGACCGTGAGCATGTGCTCAACGTCATGGAGGAGACGACGGGCGGACGACTCATCCAGAACTATTATAGAATAGGTGGTCTGCAGGCCGATATCGACCCGCACTTTGTGGAGAACACCAAGACGCTCTGCAAATATCTCCGTCCTTTCGTACAGGAGTATCTCGACGTCTTCGGTGACAACGTCATCACTCACCAGCGTCTCGAAGGCGTAGGCTACATGAATCTTGAGGATTGTATCAACTACGGCGTCACCGGTCCTGCCGGACGTGCCGCCGGATGGAAGAACGATGTCCGCAAGAATCATCCTTACGATCTCTACGACAAAGTCAACTTCGAGCAGATCCTTGGTAAGAATTGCGACTCGATGGACCGCTACATGATCCACATCAACGAGATCTATCAGAGTTTGAACATCATCGAGCAGCTCATCGACAACATCCCTGAGGGTGACTTCTACATCAAACAGAAGCCGATCATCAAGGTGCCCGAGGGCCAGTGGTGGTTCTCTGTGGAGGGCGGTGCCGGTGAGTTTGGCGTCTACCTCGACAGCCGTGGTGACAAGAGTCCTTATCGTGTGAAGATGCGTCCGATGGGCTTGACGCTTGCCGGCGCTTTCGATAAGATGCTGCGTGGTGAGAAGATCGCTGACCTGATCGCTACCGGTGCTTCCATCGACTTCGTGATCCCGGATCTGGATAGATAATAAGAATGATGAATGATGAATCTGGAATGATGAATGTATCTTTCAACACTCAACATTGAACATTCAACATTGCGAAGCAAGTCATTCAACATTCAACATTTAACATTCAACATTACTAAAATATGTTTGATTTCACAGTAGTAACACAGTGGTTTGACAATCTCCTCCGACAGACATGCGGGTTGGGGGACTTTTGGACAATCCTCATTGAATGTGTCGTGGTGGGTCTGATCGTGCTGACGCTCTATGCCCTCATCGCCATGTTCATGATATATTTCGAGCGTAAGGTCTGTGCCTTCTTCCAGTGCCGTCTCGGCCCTATGCGTGTGGGTCCCTGGGGGTCTGTGCAGGTGGTGGCCGACGTGCTGAAGATGCTTATCAAGGAGATCTTCGGCGTTGATCGCTCTGACAAGTTCTTGTATGCGCTGGCACCGTTCCTGACCATCATCGCTTCGGTGGGCACCTTCTCGTTCCTCCCTTGGAACAAAGGCGCTGCCGTGCTCGACTTCAATGTCGGCGTGTTTATGGTCACCGCTATCAGCAGCATCGGTATCCTCGGCATCATCTTTTCGGGATGGGGCTCCAACAACAAGTATTCTGTTATCTCTGCCATGCGTGGCGCCGTGCAGATGATCTCATACGAGATGAGTCTCGGCCTGTGCATGGTCACGGCAGTGGTGCTTTGCGGCACTATGCAGCTCAGCGGCATCATCGAGGCACAGACAGGCCCTTGGAAATGGCTGATCATTCAGGGACACATCCCTGCCATCGTCGCTTTCATCGTTTTCTTGATCGCCGGTAACGCAGAGGCCAACCGTGGTCCGTTCGACTTGGCTGAGGCTGAGAGTGAGCTGACTGCCGGTTACCACACTGAGTACTCCGGTATGGGCTTCGGCTACTTCTATTTGGCTGAGTACCTCAATCTCGTGGTCATCGCCGGACTCGCTACCACAGTCTTCCTGGGTGGCTGGGCACCGCTGAACATCGGTGTTGCCGGTTTCGACAACGTGATGAACTATATCCCCGGCTTCGTCTGGTTCGGTGGTAAGATGCTCGTGGTCATCTGGGTGCTCATGTGGGCCCGCTGGACTTTCCCCCGTCTGCGCATTGACCATATCCTGCAGCTCGAGTGGAAATATCTCATGCCGCTGATGCTTCTCACTCTCGTGGTGATGACCGCATGTGTGGCTCTTGGACTTACTCTTTAATAATATATAGAAATGTCAAATCAATCATATTTCGGCGGCATTAAGAATGCTGTGAAGACATTGACCACGGGATTGAAGGTGACCATGAAGGAGTACTTCACCCCGAAGTCAACGGAGCAGTATCCCGAGAACCGCAAGACCACGCTCCATGTGGCTGCCCGTCACCGCGGACGTCTCGTGTTTAAGCGCGTGGAGGATCCCGAGGATCCGCAGGCCGTGAAACGCGGTCTGAAGATAGGCGACTACAAGTGCACGGCATGTACCATGTGCGAGAAAGCATGCCCCAACGATACCATCAAGATCACTTCCCACATGGAGACAGATCCTGAGACGGGGAAGAAGCATAAGGTGCTCGATGACTATCAGTACGACTTAGGCGACTGCATGTTCTGTGAGCTCTGCGTCAACGCCTGCAACTTCGATGCTATCCACTTCACGAATGACTTCGAGAACGCAGTCTTTGACCGTAGCAAACTCGTCATGCACCTCGACAAGGAGGTATATAAAGGAGGCAGCCTGCCCAACCTTATCGATGGCGGCGCACCTCTGAAGATTGGAGAGTTTAACACCAAAACCAAGTAAAGACAATGGCTAATATCGTAATGTTTTGCATCTTGGCTGTAGTCATCCTTGGCTCAGCCGTGCTGTCGGTGTTCACCCGCAGCATTATGCGTGCCGCCACGTACCTGTTGTTCGTGCTGTTCGGCATTGCCGGCATCTACTTCCTGCTCGACTACACCTATTTAGGTGCCGCGCAGATCTCCATCTATGCCGGTGGTATCACCATCCTGTACATCTTCGCCATCTCACTCGTCAGCAAGCGTACGCTGCAGAACCTCTACAGCCGCTTCAAGGGCGTGCGGGTCGTGCAGGGCGCTCTTATCTCGCTCGTGGGACTGGCTACTGTGGCTGCGGTGCTTCTGAAGAATAAGTTTATTGACGCTGCCTGCAGTGTCGCCGACGTGGAGGTGCCGATGTCGCAGATCGGCAAGGCACTTGTCGGTTCTGGTAAATATGAATATGTGTTGCCGTTTGAGTTCATCTCCCTGTTCCTGTTGGCATGTATCATCGGTGGCATTATGATCGCAAGAAAGGAGGACAAGAAATGATTCCCGTTGAATGTTATCTTGCGCTGAGCACACTGCTGTTCTTCATCGGCGTGTTTGGCTTCGTCACTCACCGCAATCTGATCGCCATGCTCATCTCCATTGAGCTGGTGCTCAATTCGGCTGACCTGAACTTCGCGGTGTTCAACCGCATCCTGTTCCCCGGACAGTTCGAGGGCGTTTTCTTCACGCTGTTCTCCATGGGCATCAGCGCTGCCGAGACCGCTGTGGCATTGGCCATCATCATCAATGTTTACCGCAACTATCACAGTGACCAGGTGAACAGTATTGAAAACATGAAATTCTAAACGAACCATGCAATACAGTTATTCATTCTTGATACTGCTTCTGCCTTTCCTGAGCTTTCTCTTGCTCGGACTCCTTGGCATGAAGATGAAAAAACCGGTTGCGGGCATGATCGGTACGGCTGTCCTGGCTGTGCTGTGGTGCATGAGCCTGTACACCGCTTACGAATATTTCTTCGCCGTGGGACGTGACGCCACCACGGGACTCTATCCGACCGTGACCGTGTTTAACTTCACATGGCTGAATTTTACCGAGGCTCTGACGTTTAACATCGGTTTCCGTCTGACGCCTATCAGCGTGATGATGCTTATCGTCATCACCACCGTGAGTATGATGGTTCACATCTATAGCTTCGGCTATATGGCTGAGCGCGACGAGAACTATAAGAAGGAAGGCTACGAGAAAGGTTTCCAGCGCTTCTATGCTTTCCTGTCGCTCTTCACCATGAGTATGCTCGGACTGGTAGTGGCTACCAACATCTTCCAGATGTATCTCTTCTGGGAGCTCGTGGGTGTGTGCTCTTACCTGCTCATCGGCTTCTACTATCCCAAGCATGCTGCCGTGCACGCTTCCAAAAAGGCTTTCATCGTCACACGTTTCGCCGACTTGTTCTTCCTCATCGGTATCCTGTTCTTCAGCTACTATGTGGGAACGTTCAACTACGACCTCAACGCTGATCCTTCTTTGGCAGGCCGTCTGCCTCACGCTGCCTGGATCATGCCTACCGCACTGTTCCTGATGTTCATCGGTGGTGCCGGTAAGAGTGCTATGTTCCCCTTGCACATTTGGTTGCCCGACGCTATGGAGGGTCCTACACCTGTCAGTGCCTTGATCCACGCCGCTACGATGGTTGTCGCCGGCGTCTATCAGGTTGCCAGCCTGTTCCCCATCTGGATTCAGTACGCTCCGAACACACTCCACTATGTTGCTTACATCGCAGCTTTCACAGCTTTCTATGCAGCTGCCGTAGCTTGCTGCCAGCGTGATATCAAGCGTGGTCTGGCCTTCTCAACCATCTCACAGATTGCTTACATGCTCGTGGCTCTCGGCGTTTGCACATCGATGGAAGGCGAGGGAAGTGTCGGCTATATGGCCAGCATGTTCCACCTCTTCACCCACGCCATGTTCAAGGCGCTGCTCTTCCTCTGCTCCGGTGCTATCATTGTCATCATCGGCAGCAACTTCAAGGAGTACATGGGTGGTCTGCACAAGTATATGCCTATCACCAATATCTGCTTCCTCATCGGAACGATTGCCATCAGCGGTTTCTGGCCGTTGGCGGGTTTCTTCTCTAAGGATGAGATCGTGGACGCTTGCTTCCACTTCTCTCCCTACATGGGGTGGTTCATGACGCTTGTATCGGGTATGACCGCCTTCTACATGTTCCGTCTCTATTATGTCATCTTCTGGGGCAACTCCTACTACGAGGCTGATCCCGAGCACCGCCGTCGTCCGGCTGAGGTTCCCTTCATCATGTGGGGTCCGTTGGTGTTCCTGGCTATCATCAGCTGCGTGGCTGGTTGGATTCCTTTCGGTCATTTCGTGTCGGCCAATGGTCTGAGTGAGGATATTCCTTTGCAGAGCTTCCATTTCGGCATGACAGCCTGGTGCTCTCTGGCTGTGGCCACCATCGGCTTTGCCCTTGCCACTTGGATGTATGCCAGTGGCAAGAACCCTGTGCCCGACATGCTCGAGCGCCGTATGCCGAAACTTCACAAGGCTGCCCTCAACCGCTTCTACATCGATGATGCCTGGCAGTTCTTCACTCATAAGATCGTCTTCGGCTGCTTCTCTGTTCCTATCGCCTGGTTCGACCGTCATGTTATCGACGGCATGTTCAACTTCTCGGCATGGGCAACACAGGAAGCCGGCGAGACCATCCGTCCGTGGCAGAGTGGCGATGTCCGTCAGTATGCCATCTGGTTCCTTACCGGTAGTGTGGCACTGACGCTGATTCTGCTTTGCATTTAACAACATCGAAACATTCACTTAGACTGAAATAAGAAAATGACATTTTTAACGTTATTCGTCGTTATACCTATTCTGATGTTGCTTGCCCTGTGGCTGGCTCGCAACGACAGTCAGGTGCGTGGCGTCATGGTCGTAGGCTCTACGGCTCTTCTCGCCCTTGCCATCTATTTGGTATTCGCCTTCCTCGAGGCGCGCGGGACCATGCCGGCAGAGAAGTTCCCCTTCCTCTTCGGCGACGCCATCCCTTGGTTCAAGCCTCTGCATATCTTCTATCGCACGGGCGTGGACGGTATCTCGGTGGTGATGATCCTGCTTTCTGCTATCATCGTCTTCACCGGTACCTTTGCCTCTTGGCAGCAGCACCCCATGCAGAAGGAGTACTTCCTCTGGTTCACCTTGTTGTCTACCGGTGTGTTTGGCTTCTTTATTTCTGAGGACCTCTTCACCATGTTCATGTTCTACGAGGTCGCCCTCATCCCCATGTACCTCCTGATCGGCGTCTGGGGTAGCGGGAAAAAAGAATACGCGGCCATGAAACTCACCCTGATGCTCATGGGAGGATCGGCCCTGCTGCTCGTGGGAATCCTGGGGATATACTTCCATTCCTCCGGCACGGGAGCTTTCACGATGAACTTGCAGGAGATTGCGCAAGCCCACGCCATGCCGATAAGCCTGCAATACTGGTTCTTCCCGCTGGTATTCGTCGGTTTCGGGGTGCTTGGGGCATTATTCCCGTTCCACACGTGGTCACCCGACGGTCACGCTTCCGCACCTACTGCCGTCTCCATGCTCCACGCCGGGGTACTGATGAAACTCGGGGGATACGGCTGCTTCCGCGTCGCCATCTACCTCATGCCGGAAGCCGCCAAAGAACTCTCCTGGATATTCATCATCCTCACGGGCATCAGCGTCGTTTACGGGGCCTACTCCGCCATCGTGCAAACCGACTTGAAATACATCAACGCCTACTCCTCCGTCAGCCACTGCGGGCTCGTACTCTTTGCCATCCTCATGCTCAACCAGACGGCCATGACGGGAGCCGTCATGCAAATGCTCTCCCACGGACTGATGACCGCCCTCTTCTTCGCCCTCATCGGCATGATCTACGGGCGCACGCACACCCGCGACATCCGGGAAATGGGCGGACTCATGAAAATCATGCCCTACCTCGGCGTCTGCTACGTCATCGCCGGCCTCGCCTCCCTCGGTCTCCCGGGACTCAGCGGATTCGTGGCTGAAATGACCGTCTTCGTCGGGGCCTTCCAGGAAACGGACACCTTCCACCGGGTATTCACCATCATCGCCTGCACGTCCATCGTCATCACGGCCGTGTACATCCTGCGCGTGGTCGGCAAACTACTCTACGGGAGCGTGGTCAACGAACACCACTACGCCCTCACCGACGCCAACTGGTACGAACGCTTCTCCACGACCATACTCATCATCGCCATCGCCGGCATCGGACTGGCCCCCCTGTGGCTCTCCGACATGATCCGGACCTCGCTTGACTCCGTACTCGCGGCGATTGAAAGAATGTAGAATTTAGAATTTAAAATTCCCCCGGGCTTTTACCATTCTTTCCCGCTCGTTAATATCCTTCCGCAACTCAACCTCCTCGTACCCCATCTTCTGGAGCAACTCGACGGTTTCTTTCCCCAAAGCCTCGTTGATTTCGAAAAACAACGCCCCCCCCTCGTTCAAATGATCGCAACCGAATTCGGCAATCTTCCGGTAAAACATCAACGGATCGGCATCCGGCACGAAAAGAGCCCTGGCAGGCTCATAATTCAGCACCCGATCATGCATAAACTCCCTCTCCGACTCCCTCACATACGGCGGATTACTCACGATCACGTCGAAACCGGGCCATTCCCATTCACCGTAGTGCAATATATCACGAACCTCAAAATCCACCTCCACGCCATTCCTCCGGGCATTATCGGCAGCTTGACGCACGGCCTCCGGGGAAATATCCACCCCATAAAACCTTCCCCCTTTCAACAACTTTCCCAAAGACACGATGATACACCCGCTCCCAGTACCTATATCCAGCACCCTCGCACCCGGCCGTACTCCCGATTCCACAATCCACATCACCAACTCTTCCGTCTCCGGACGGGGAATCAACGTTTCGCTATTTAACTGAAAATCAATACCGGCAAATTCCGTTTCTCCCAATATATACTGGATCGGTTCAAACAACGAATACGGTTCCTGCATATACTCTTTCTTCTCTAACTCTTCCTTGATAATCTCCTTTAAATCGTCTATCGTATACATATTCATCACTTTTTCTAATTAGTTCGGCTAAAGTATAAAAAAAGAGCCAACAACGCACCATTAACCGAAAGAAATATCTTTCTAATAGAAATATCCCGACCTCCAACAAGGGAAACCGGGATACAGAAACGATTTCGATAGCATTTTTATCTTTAATGTCCCCCGCCCTCCAACTGGCTTAATTGTTGGGCAACAAACATAATCATCGTCGCGTCCATTTCCAGGAACAACCCGCGT
>ERZ839767.5489-NODE-5489-length-11302-cov-41.971014_pt1 | contig 11302 bp, 8 predicted proteins | sample MGYA00519879_ERZ839767 | MGnify/ENA primary metagenome ERZ839767 (study PRJEB31850, sample SAMEA3708852) | human gut metagenome | biome: human gut; feature: human-associated habitat; material: faeces | place: China | collected 2014 ...
TGCCGCACCTCGCTCGCCGTATCGGCACTTAGAATTATGCGGTATTGCCTTAACACACCGCAGCTGCTGTTGAAAGGAAACCATCTTTTATGAAAACTCGCATCATTACCGCCGTAGTCGGGCTGGCTGTTCTTGCCGTGGTTCTGGCTTTCTTTGACACGATCCTGTTTGACCTGGTGCTGGCGGCTATCTGCCTGCTTGGCATTCATGAAGTGTTTACCGCAATGGGCTTTGGCAAAAAGCAGTGGTACCTGTATGCGGCAGCGGTGCCGTTTACCATGCTGCTCATGCTCAGCTCCAGCGGCGCGGCGCGCGCAGCGCTGCTGGCTGTGGGCTTTTTGACGGTGCTGTTTTATAATGTGGTGCTCATCACCCATGATAAAACGCTGGATTTTGGCAAGCTGAGCGGCTTTATCTACTTCAGCGGTGTGATTCTGTTCTGCTTTTACTCTCTCATCCACCTCAAGCGCTGCCTGCCGATGGATATGTACGGCTATGATGCCATCTACTTCATCCTGCTGATCCTGTGCTTTGCCTGGGGCGGCGATACCTGCGCCTACTTTGCGGGCCGCGCGTTCGGCAAGCACAAGCTGGCTCCGGTGGTAAGCCCCAACAAAACGGTGGAAGGCGCCATCGGCGGTGTGATCGGCAGCGTGGTCATCGGGCTGCTGGCAACCATTATTTACAGCGCGCTTTCCGGCCGGTTCGCCAGCCTGACGGTGGCTGTCACCGCGCGCCACTATATCATCATTGCCGCCATGGGCGCCGTGGCGTCGGTGCTGGGCATTTTGGGTGATCTCTTCGCCTCTGCCGTCAAGCGTCAGGTGGGTATCAAAGATTACGGCACCATTTTCCCCGGCCACGGCGGTATTTTGGACCGGTTTGACAGCGTGATGTTTATCGCGCCGCTGGTGTCCATCGTGGTGCGTTACTTCTTTTATGTGTTCCAGTAAAGCGTAAACAGGGGGGCCGCCGTATCAACAGGCCAGGTCCTGAAGACCAGAACAACAACCGGCACTGCACTTTTGGGGCAGTGCCTTTCCATAAGGGGATGTCAACATGCCAAAAACCATTACTCTGCTTGGCTCCACCGGTTCCATCGGTACCCAGAGCCTTGATGTTGCCCGGATGCACGGCTACCGCATCTTTGGCCTTGCAGCGAACTCCCGCGTGGAGATCCTGCAAAAGCAGATCGAAGAGTTCCACCCGGAATATGTGGCCGTGGTGGACCCTGCCGCCTGTGAGAAACTGGATGCTGCCCTTGCCGGTACCGCCAACGCACCCAAACTGCTGAAAGGCCCGGAGGGGCTGCGCACTCTGGCTGCCATGGATGGCCCCGATGTTGTATTGAACGCGGTAGTCGGTATTGCCGGTTTGCCGGCCTCTCTGGCTGCAATCGAAAGCGGACATGATCTGGCCCTCGCCAACAAGGAAAGCCTTGTGACCGGCGGCCACCTGGTAACGGACGCGGTAAAGAAATACGACGTCAAGCTGCTGCCGGTGGACAGCGAGCATTCCGCCATCTTCCAGTGCCTGCAGGATCAGCATTCTGCCAAACGGCTGGAAAAGATTCTGCTCACCGCGTCAGGCGGACCTTTCTTTGGTATGACGACCGAGCAGCTGCGCGGCAAAACCAAGTCTGATGCCCTCAAGCACCCCAACTGGAATATGGGCGCTAAGATCACGATCGATTCCGCCACCCTGATGAACAAAGGTCTGGAGCTGATTGAGGCTGTCTGGCTGTTTGGCTTGCCGGAGGATAAGATTCAGATTGTTGTCCAGCGCGAAAGCATTGTGCACTCTGCTGTGCAGTTTGCCGACCATTCTGTTATCGCTCAGCTGGGCGTGCCGGATATGCGCATTCCGATCCAGTATGCCCTGACCTGGCCGGACCGTCTGCCCAGCCCGGTGCCGGAGCTGGATTTTGCTGCCCTCAAGCATCTGAGCTTTGATGTGGCGGATGATGAAACGTTCCGCTGCCTGGCAGCCGCCAAAAAGGCGATCCGCAAGGGCGGCCTTGGCCCCTGCGCCGCAAACGGTGCCAACGAGGAAGCTGTGCGCCTGTTCCTGCAGGATAAGATCGGCTTTTTGGATATTGGCCGCCTGGTGGAAGGCATGGTGGACAGCGACAGCTTTGGCGGGGATTATACCCTGCAGGATGTGTATGACTGCGACCGCATGGCGCGCGATTATGTAAAAGCCCATGTGTAACCCTTCTGTGCCGGGCATTTGGCGGCCCGGCTGTCAAAGTTCCCTGTAAGCGAGGTGCTTATGAATTTTCTGCTGACCGCGATTGTGGCAGTTTTGGTATTTGGCACGGTGGTGCTGGTGCATGAGGCTGGGCATTTTTTTGCCGCCCGGCACTGCGGCATCCATGTGGAGGAATTTTCCATCGGGTTCGGCCCGGCGCTGTGGAGCACCGTCAGGGGCGGCACCCGTTATTCCGTGCGTCTGCTGCCGCTGGGCGGTTACAATAACCTTGCCGGTGAAACCCCGGAAGAATCTGAGGACCCGGACGAGCAGGAGCGGGCAGAACCTGCGAAAAAGCAGGATGCTGCCGCTGCTTCTGTGCATACCTATGATCCGCATGCTCCCTTGTTCCCCCTGACGGTGGATGGCAAAAGCTTTGTGGAAGCAAGCCCCTGGCAGCGCTTTTTTGTGATTGCCGCCGGTGCCCTGATGAATTTTGTGCTGGGCTTTATCCTGTTGCTGGTACTTGTGGCCAGCGGCAGCGCTGTGACCAGCAAGATCATTTATGACTTCCAGGGTGAAAACCCAAAAAGCCAGGCATCTGGCCTGCAGGTGAACGATGAGATCATGTCGGTCAACAGGCATTTCTGCTTTACGGCTGAAGATGTCATGTACGAACTGCAGCGTACCGAAAATGATACCGCAACCATCACGGTTCTGCGGGACGGCAAGCTGGTCACACTGCCCCAGGTGCAGTTTGATTCCACTACCAATGCGGACGGCACAACCTCCATGGTACTGGATTTTCGGGTGTATGGCATTGAAAAAACGCCGCGCAGCGTGGTGCATGGGGCGGCACGGTATTTCTGCTATTATGCGCGGGTCATCCTGCGCGGATTTCTGGACCTTTTCACCGGGCGTGTGGGCGTCAATGAGCTTTCCGGTCCGGTCGGTGTAGTCAATGCGGTCAGCGAAGCCGTCAAATATGGCTGGCGGGATGTGCTCAGCCTGGCCGCTGTCATCACGGTAAATCTTGGCGTGTTTAACCTGCTGCCCATCCCCGGGCTGGACGGCTGCAAGCTGCTGTTCCTTGCCGCAGAAGGCATTACCCGGCGGGAACTGCCGCTGCGCTTCCAGACAGCCATCAATGCGGCAGGCATGATCCTGCTTTTAATGTTGATGGTGCTGACCACGATGCAGGATGTGGCAAAATATATTCTTTGATTTGAAACGAAAGCCGCAGCAACCCAGATAAAAGGGGAACAGTAGGCTTTGCGAAGTAACATACAGGAGGCGTTTTTCCATGCGTCAGCTAAAACGGACGGTCAAAATCGGCAACATTACCATTGGCGGCACCAACCCCATTGCAGTGCAGACCATGCTCAATGTGCCCGTTAAGGATATTGCGGGCAACGTAGAGCAGGCAAAACGCGTGGCAAAAGCGGGCTGCCAGATCGTGCGCGTCACGGTGCCCACCCCGGCAGATGCCGCGGTGGTATCGGCCATTAAGGAGGCGGTGGATATCCCCGTTGTGGCCGATATCCACTTTGACTATCGCGCCGCCCTTGCCGCCATCGATGCCGGTGCCGATAAGATTCGCATCAACCCCGGCAACATCGGTGATGATGACCGTGTAAAAGCGGTCGCGGATGCCTGCAACGCCAAAAACATCCCCATCCGCATTGGCGTGAACGGCGGCAGCTTGGAAAAGCATATCCTGGCCCGTTACGGTGCCCCTGTGCCGGAAGCCATGGTGGAAAGTGCCATGTACCATGTGCGCCTGCTGGAAAAGCATGACTTTAATAATATCGTCATCTCCATAAAATCCTCCAACGTGCCGCGCATGATGGCCGCTTACCGGCTGCTGGCCTCCCAGACAGATTACCCCCTGCATGTGGGTGTGACCGAAGCCGGCGGCAACCGCATGGGCTTGATCAAATCCGGCATGGGGATTGGCGGCCTGTTGCTGGAAGGCATCGGCGATACGCTGCGCGTCTCCCTGACCGGCGACCCGGAGGATGAAGTGTACGCCGGTTACGATATCCTGCGTGCGGTTGGCTACGCCGTGGCCGGGCCGGAGATCATCAGCTGCCCCACCTGCGGCCGCACCCAGTACCCCATGATCGAAATTGCCAACGAGGTGGAGCGCCGCCTGAAAGAAGAGGGATTCAAAAAGCCGGTAAAAATCGCCATTATGGGCTGTATTGTCAATGGCCCCGGCGAAGCCAGCGATGCGGACATCGGCATTGCAGGCGGCAAGGACTGTGCTGTGCTGTTTGAGCATGGCGAGAAGATCCGCACCCTGAAAGGCGATATCGTCAGCCAGTTCGTTGAGGAAATCCATAAACTGTAATGATCCGGAACACCCCAAAAAACGCAGAATCGACCGCTAAAGCCAAGCTCCCACCGTTTGTGCGGGGGCTGCTTTGCATTGGCACGGTGCTGCTGGTGTGCTTTGTGGTCAGTATTGTGCTGGAAGTCTGGTACTGCAAAAGTGCTCCCAACGCCGCAATCAAGCTGGCCGCCTGCCTGGTGCTGGATGCCTTTGCCTTTTTGCTGCCCGGCGTGGTGGCCACCATCACCGCGATGCATGTCATCCGCAAAGATAAAAACAAGTTCCGAAAACAAGTCCGAAAACCGATGCCAAAGCGATGAAAATGTTGCGTGAAAGCGGCACGGCACCGCATGGGAAAACTGCACTGTTTACCCCATAGTGACCATAGGGGCGCACGTTGTGCGCCCGTCACCTTGCGGAGCCTGCTGTGGAGGAATCTGCGGCAAAGCCCACCATTGCGGGACGATGCAAGCATCGTTCCCTACAAATCATGTGCAACGTTCGCAGCACACGGCAAGGCAGAATTCCTCTGCGGTGGCGTTCACCCCTATCCTCTACAAGGGAAAATACGCTTTTCAACACGCTGAGAAAAAGTCTGATTTATGGCAACACCGCACAATTCCCGCCTTACGGCTTAAGCACCGCTCCGACGGCTGCGGCACGGCATCTGCGTTGCCAAAATGCTCGATAATGTCGGGTTGCGGTACCCGCATCGTGCTTCGGGGGCAAAAGCCCCTCGCACTCTGCGACCGCTGCCCCTGCTTCGGTTCGCTGTTTCCGCCACTGGCGGCGCTCACCTTTGCAGCATCCAGTATTATCTGCGCTTTTGGCTTAGCATCTGCCGCACCTCGCTCGCCGTATCGGCACTTAGAATTATGCGGTATTGCCTTATATTTCCCGGTAAATAGAGCATTGCACTTCTATGTGATGCTAACAAAGCCTGCGAAAACAGGGGAGCTTAACGCCAGCTGCCGGGCTGCCTTTGAATCCAACATAATATTGTTATAATATTACTGTAATTTATCATATTAAAGTTTTTTGCCAGGCCTTTTTTCAAAAAAGGCCGTCCGTAACTCTCAAGAGGTGCTATGTTAAAACCACTTGTTACCCAGGTTTGGCCGCAGTTCACGGCCGATGAACAGTTTACCGCCAGCTTCAGCAATGTGTTTGTGGAGCGGGTAGAACTGTTCCGTTCCGCACGCAAAGTTATCATCTGCCTGCGCAGCACAGAGCCGCTGGACTCTGCCCTGTGCGGGCGTCTTTTGGCGTCATTGGAGCAGATTTTTGCCGGTTATGAGTTGACCATGCGCAACTACTTCAACTATAACGCCATCACGCCGGAAGCCGTCAAGGCTATGATCGAAGAGCTCAAACAGCAGGGAATGCCGGTCAACGGCTTTCTGGATAAAACCCAGCCGGTTGCTTTTGCTCAGGACGGTCTTGTGGTGCGGGTCAACGCGGGTCTGCCGATTCTGGAAAGCGTGGAGCTGCCCAAGCATCTGGCAGAACTCATCCAGGAGCGCACCGGTGCTTTGCCCATTGTGCGCATGGAGCTGGTCGGCAAGCAGATGGATGCGGACGAACTCGACCGCCGCGTGGCAGAAAAGGTGCCCGCCGTGCAGTTCAAGGCCAAAGAAGAAGTGGCACCCTTTACCATTGAGGGGCTGGAGCTCACCTCCAAGCCGGCTAAGGTGTTCTATGGCAAGTCTTTCAAGCCTGCCGACCTGCGCCCGCTGAACGATCTGGGCGATGGCGGCAAGGTGACCGTGTGGGGCGACGTATTCTTTACCGAGGTAAAGGGCAACCGCCGCAAAATCTACTTTACCTCCATCACCGACTATAACGGTTCCATCAACCTCAAAGTCCTCGGCGATGAAAACGAGGATATGTCTAAGTGGGAGGGCCTCAAATCCGGCACAACCCTCATCGTGCGCGGCAACTATACCTACGATAAGTACGAGCACGACTATGTCCTGCTGCCCTATGATGTATTGCAGGTGGAGCGTATGCCCCGCCATGATGATGCCCCCGAGGGGCAAAAGCGCGTGGAACTGCATCTGCATACCAAGTCCAGCAGCATGGACGGCTTCTGCGATTCCGGCAAGATCGTGCGCCTGGCCCACCGCATGGGCCACCGCGCCATTGCCATTACCGACCACGGCGTGTGCCAGGGCTACCCGGAAGCCATGCTTGCCACTGACGAGATCCACCAGGACGACCCCAACTTCAAGCTGATCTATGGGTGTGAAGCCTATTTTGTGGACGATATGATCCCCGCTGTGTATGGCACCAAAACCATGCCCATCACCGGCTCCTTTGTGGTGTTTGATACCGAGACCACCGGCCTGGACTCCAACGTGGAAGCTTTGACCGAGATCGGCGCCGTGTACGTGGAAAACGGCAAGATCAACCCGGATAAGAGTTTCTGTACCTTCGTCAACCCCGGCAAACCCATCCCGCAAAAGGTGGTGGAGCTGACCGGCATCAACGACAGCATGGTGGCCGATGCCCCCACACCGGCCGAGGCCATCCGCCAATTCAAGGAATTCTGCGGCGATAACATCCTGGTTGCCCACAACGCCAACAGCTTTGATATGCTGTTCATCCGTAAAGCAGGGGATAAGGTGGGGGTGGATTTTTCCAACACCTATATTGACACCCTGCCCATGGCGCAAGCGTTGTTCCCCGGCCTGCATAACTATAAACTGGATACCATCAACAAACATCTGGAAATCCAGCCCTTTAACCACCACCGCGCCGTGGATGACGCCATGGCGCTGGCCCGTATCTTTGAGGTTATGCTCTCCGATTTGAAGGAGAAGGATATGACCACCGTGGAGGCTATCAACACCGGCCTTGGCGGCAACAAAGAGGTGCTGAAAAAGAAGTATTACCACCTGATCATTCTGGTGCAGAACCAGACAGGACTCAAAAACCTGTACCGCATTGTCAGTGCGGCGCACACCAAGTATTTCTTCAAAAAGCCGCGCGTGCCCCGCAGCCTGCTGAATCAATACCGCGAGGGCCTGCTGCTTTCACCTGCGTGCGAAGCAGGCGAGCTGTACCGCGCCGTAGTGGCAGGCAAGGCCCATGATGAACTGCTGCGTATTGCCCGGTATTATGACTATCTGGAAGTGCAGCCTCTTGGCAACAACGAGTTCATGGTCCGCAATGGGCAGGTGGATTCCATCGAAGCCATCAAGAACTTCAACCGCACCATCATCCAGCTGGGCGAAGAACTGCATATCCCCGTGGTTGCCACCGGTGACGTTCACTTCCAGGAGCCGGAGGACCGCATTTACCGCGCGGTCCTGCAGGCAGGCAACGGCTTTAAGGATGCTGACAACCAGGCCCCGCTGTTCTACCGCACCACGCCGGATATGCTGGAGCAGTTCAGCTATCTCCCGCAGGAAAAAGCCTTTGAAATCTGCGTGACCAACCCCAACAAGATTGCCGCTACCATTGATAACAATCTGCGCGCCATCCCCAAGGGAACCTACCCGCCTTCCATTGAGGGTGCTGAGGATCAGCTGCGCTCCGGCACCTGGCAGCACGCCCGCCGTGATTATGGCAACCCCCTGCCGGATGTGCTGCAAAAGCGCCTGAAAAAAGAGCTAGATTCCATCTGCGGCCATGGTTACGCTGTTTTGTATGTCATTGCGGTCAAGCTGGTGGCGTTTTCCAACGCAGGCGGCTACCAGGTGGGCAGCCGTGGCTCTGTCGGCTCCAGCGCTGTGGCGCACTTTTCCGGCATTTCGGAGGTCAACTCCATGCCGCCGCACTACCTGTGCACCAAGTGCAAGCACAGCGAGTGGATTGATGATGGCGTGACGATGGACGGCTTTGACCTGCCGGATAAAAAATGCCCTGTCTGCGGCGAACCCATGATCATGGACGGCCACGATATCCCGTTTGAAACCTTCTTGGGCTTTTACGGCGATAAGGAGCCGGATATCGACCTGAACTTCTCCGGCATGTACCAGTCCAACGTTCACCGCTATACGGAGGAGCTGTTCGGCAAGGAGAATGTGTTCAAGGCGGGCACTGTATCCGGCCTACAGGATAAAACGGCTTACGGTTATGTGAAAAAGTATCTGGAAGAGCGTGGCAAAACCGTGAACCGTGCTGAGGAAAACCGCCTGTGCCTGGGCTGCACCGGTGTCAAGCGCACCACGGGCCAGCACCCCGGCGGCATGGTTGTTGTGCCTTCCACCTTTGATATTTATGATTTCTGTGCCATTCAGCACCCGGCGGACGATGTGAAGGGCGGCCTGCTGACCACCCACTTTGAATTTAAGTACCTGCATGATACGCTGCTCAAGCTGGACGAGCTGGGTCATGATGTTCCGACTTTCTATAAGTTCTTTGAAGAGTATTCCGGCATCCCCATTGACAGCGTGCCGATGAACGATCCCAAGGTCTACAGCCTGCTGACCTCCACCGAAGCACTGGGCGTTACCTCGGAGCAAATCGGCAGCCAGACCGGTACCTTCGGCATCCCGGAAATGGGCACCAACTTTGTGCGCGGCATGCTGCTGGATGCAAAGCCGAAAAACTTCTCGGAGCTGATCCAAATCTCCGGCCTGTCCCACGGCACGGATGTGTGGACCGGTAACGCGGACGAACTGATCCGCTCCGGTACCTGCACCATTGCCGAGGTAATCGGCTGCCGTGACAGCATCATGCTCTACCTGCTGCGCAAGGGGCTGGAACCCAAAATGTCATTTGACATTATGGAGGCCGTGCGTAAAGGCAAGGTGGCCAAGGGCGGCTTTAAGCCCGGCTGGGAAGAAGCCATGAAGGAGCATGATGTGCCGGATTGGTACATCGAATCCTGCCGCAAGATCAAGTATATGTTCCCCAAGGCTCACGCTGTTGCCTACCTGATGGCGGCCATCCGCCTGATGTGGTTCAAGGTGTACCACCCGGCTATCTTCTATGCTGTGTACTTTACCGTTCGCGGCGCGGATATCGACTATGAAGCAGCTGTTGGCGGTGTGCGCGTGGCCAAGGAGCACCTGCGGGATAACGAAAAGATCCCCAAGGATGAGCGTACCGCTAAGGACGATGATGCCCTTGTCAGCCTGCAGCTGGTCAATGAAATGCTGCAGCGCGGCTGCCAGTTCCTGCCCATTGAGCTGGGCAAGAGCTATGCCAGCAAGTATGTGGTGGAGGACGGCAAAGTGCGCCTGCCCTTTACCGCCATCCGCGGCCTGGGCGAAGCTGCCGCTGTGGCGTTGGAACAGGCTACCATCCATGGGCAGGAATATATCTCGGTGGAAGAACTGCAGCAAGCCTCCGGCGTGGCGCAGTCGGTATTCGACAAATTGCACGAAGTCGGCGCTTTGGGAAATCTGCCGGAAACCAGCCAGGTTGACCTGTTCAGCTTAATGTAATGGCAATCCCCCGAAATCCCGCCTGCTGCAGCGCAGGCAGATCAGCATACGAATATACGATGATGTACCGGACCTGCAGTAGCGCTGCGGGGACGGTACTTTTTGTTTTGCGGGATTCGCTTTGATTCGTTGATTGAACTTACAGCCAGGCAGGGGAAAACACCCCCCCAAAAAATGCCCGCGCCCCATTCCAGCAAAATTTTCCGGGGCAGGTGTAGAAATTGCGTATTTGACGATGGAAAATTGATTTATCATGGAGAACATGATAGACTATAGGATACATGTAGAATCTACAAGGAACTATACGATGCCCAGCAGTAAAGATAAACAAATTTAAAGAAGTCTATGATAAATTAAAGCGATTGGAGAGGCAACCGATCATGAAAAGCAGAAGAAAGTATGGCTTCCAGTTTATGACTATACTATATTTTTTGATAGTATTTTGTATGTGTGTGTCGCGTTTTAACGTGATTATGACAATTATGGGTGGTCAACTAACGCGGGTGGAAGAAATTAATCTACTGCCGTTCCATAGTATTAGAGAAAACTTGAAATATGGTCGCAGCCCTGTTTCATGGGATATGCTTTATAATATGGTAATGTTTGTACCTTTTGGAGTAATTTACTGCTATTATCAAAAGAATTTCCGCGTATATAAAGCAGTTGGAATGTCATGCTTGACAACATTCTTCATAGAAAGCGCGCAGCTCGTTTTAAAAACTGGTGTCGTAGATATAGATGACCTTATTGTAAACACATTGGGAAGTTTGACGGGAATTGTGGTGTATGTTATTCTGCAGCAGATATCCTTCAAAAATCAAAAGTTTGAGATTCACGAATTGATTGATATCAGTGCGACAATGCTTCCACCGATGTTTATTGCCTTCATTGCGGAAATGTTCCTGGGAGATGGTTCGCTAAAATTGCTGCCAGTTCACTGCGTAGTGTTGCTGTGCTATGGAATTTTTGTCTATGTATTTTTAATAAGGGATTTTACTCGCAAAGCAAAAGTTTATTATCTGGCATGTTATGTGGGAGCCTTTTATCTGAGCCGTGTGCTACTGTAGAAATAATGGCATAATATAATTTTAACCAAATCACAAAACCGTAAATAGAAAAAATGAACGCCTATAGTGAGAGAATATTCGTATTGTCGTTACTGTCTTGCGTCTTTTCAAAAACATTTTTAAGTGGTGGAATAGGAGCACCCATCTTTTCGGCATTTTCGAGAATACTGCCTATGGTGTATCTGAAAAGTCGAAACTATCGTCTATTTCTACAAGCACAGCCGGATTATGCGTTAAAAAGCCTTGGAATCCGCAAAGGATTCTAAGGCAATACCGCATAATTCTAAGTGCCGATACGGCGAGCGAGGTGCGGC
>ERZ839767.5490-NODE-5490-length-11302-cov-3.066507_pt1 | contig 11302 bp, 9 predicted proteins | sample MGYA00519879_ERZ839767 | MGnify/ENA primary metagenome ERZ839767 (study PRJEB31850, sample SAMEA3708852) | human gut metagenome | biome: human gut; feature: human-associated habitat; material: faeces | place: China | collected 2014 ...
TACAGATTCACCTCTAAAGTGTGTTTGGAAAATCGTTCCTGTAATCTGCTCATCTCGCAGCAAGAATACCAGGGTATTCTTGAATTTGCCTAAATACAGTTGACATAGCCTGCTACACCTCTGTATTCAGGCAAAATATACCACAAATTATAACATACATTTTCGTTTAATCCATAATAGAACTGAACTAAATAAGAAATTATAGAGGGCCATCTTTAACTCAAATGCCTATTAACGAATATTAAATTTATACTTTCCAATATCTACCGTTTCTTTTTTACTTACAAAATCCCACTTTCCTTCATAATATATAATTGTCACAATTGTATTATATTCTAACTTATCAAGAATTGGTACTGCCCAACTTTGTGGAACCATCTCATATTCTTCGTTTGTTTTCCTATCAGTCATAACATACATATCGTTATGTTTATGAGTATATTGCACATTTTTCAACACAACAGGAATTCTTGAATGCGGTTCATTCCAAGCTACTGCTTCATGATTATATTCATCATCTACCTGAGATTGTATACTCTTTAATGCTTCTTTACGCATGCTTCCGTTATTGCAGTAAAGAATCGCTGTCCTCTTCTTACCGGTAGTGAGACTCACAAGGGTTGCCGTATTACAGATAGCCTTTGCTTTTCCCCAGCCAAGTTCGGTCTCATGATTTTCTGCTTTTATAAGTACAAATGGACTTTCTAATAATTCTTCTTCATGTAGATAAATAGCTTCACCTACTTTCATCTCCGAAATGCAACGATATTTTCTATTATTATCTATATTCTTTACCTGATGAGCTGCATATATTAATTCGGTTGTCTGAACGCCGTCGTCATGGGTCAGTTTCAATGCCGGATTCAGGAAGAAACGTCCTCCGTAAGCCGGATAGATTACCGGAGCATAACCGATTCCGTTATCCGGTTGTTCTTTATACTTCTTATGAAGGAAAGGGGAAACGTCCTGGAATTTATCGCCAAAATAGTTATACACTACTTTCTTATCCGGAGAGATCGAAAAGACCATACTCAGATCGTTTGTAGAGACGGTAATTATCCCTGTATCTTTATCCTGTGAGGAAACGGTTACGCACCCCAGCAGCAGGGCAACAGTTAACAATAGTGCTTTCATGTCTATCAAATTTATTTTACTTATTCAAGGTTGATGGTGCAAACTAAATCAATAAACAATAGCACAAAAAGCACGAACTCGCCAATTATTTGTAATTATGCGCTTAATTCATAGAGGTTTAATAAAAATGCAACATTTACGTCATTTTTTGACGCATCTGTTACAAAGGGATGATCGATCACTGATCCTTTTCTCGAGAAGCTATCAGGTCAGCTAGCCTTCTGGTCAAATAGGTTAATATATAAGTATCCACATTATCGACCGTCAAAGGCGGGTCTGCCGTCCAGAAATTTTGTTCTCCTGTTTCATCCAATGCCCTTTTAGCTTTATATAACAGATCATATTCTTGCAACAGAGGCAGCCTGGAAGATTGATAGAGACTGGCCAGACATTGTATAATCTCCAAAACAGACCTTCGTTCTTCCTGTTCTTCCAGTATAAGGAATATCAAATAATTATTTAATGCAGTCTCTTTAGAGAAATACAAATTAAACTCCAGGAAAATCACCTCTACTCTTTTCTTCAATTCTTTTTGAGGGAGAGTCAGAGATGCTTGTTCAGCCATAATTTTCATATTATCACTCACAAATCCGGCATCAAGCATCAGGTTAGCCCAATTCAGAAACCTTTGGTCTATTTTTTGACCGAAAACGAATAGTGCCTGTATTTCCAGTGTTTCAGGAACTTTCAAAGTTATATCCTGCGCCTTGAAGAGTGTTCCGGGGCGAAGGGAAAAACGTTTCATCACATAAATCAACTGATCAATATCTTCACGCAAATCCAGTTTCTGAAACATTTTAAACGACATTCCCAAACAAGCCATATCTGGCTCAATCACGAAAAGAGACTTGCCTTTCAGATAAGCAATTATATCTTCGGCATGTATCAGCTCCTTTTCTATCGGTACATAGAAAGGAACGGATATGAAAATCAAAGACACATTACGCCCTTTGGGATTCATTTGCCGCAAAACTTCCGTTCTAAACAGAAAATGGTCCTTCCTGCATTCCAACTGCAACCGTCCGGTTTGATTGATAGGACCATCCCATTCGTAACGCATCAAAACCGTCTGCATTAGTTCCCTCAACTTTTTAGGTTTTCTGTAATTGTTGATGAAAGTCAATAACAATGTCAAAGGCAAAATAAAGAGGAAAGGGATAAAAGAAACAGCCAATAATAATCCGCTATCTATATTTCCGGATAAAAGACCTGTTATTAATAAAATGATTACACAAGGTATACACAACAAAAGAACTAATGACAAAGAATAAACCAACCAACCTTTAATGGTTTTGAATTCAAGCAAATTCAATTCATCCATATTACCTTTCAAAAGAGAAAGATATTTTATAATATCAGCAAGTGATATTTTATCTTCATGCAGTCCTATATATTCCATAGCTTGCAAAGATAACACCTCAAAATCAAAGATTCATACAAAATGATGAGAAAAGAACCCCCTATAAACAATTAAAGCCTGTCTCACGACAAGCCCTAACCAACTTTGTTAACCTTAAATCTAATACTATTATGAAAAAACCACAGTACAAAGATAAGCCTGAAACAAGCGTTTGTCAAGTCTTTTACAGACAATATATGTTAAGCTATCCGGGCATTGTAGCTAAAAATTGTTTTAGAACACAAAACTTTATACAATACAGACAAAAACTGCTAATTTTAACAGTTGAAAGGAGCGTTTTCCACCCTTTTATCCCCTTACAAAACTTATAGCATATCTACTATCCGCCGCTGCTCTTCAAAAAAGACGATACGGTCTTTCTCTCCGCTACGGGAGATCAGGGTAGAAGTACGGATCAGGGATTGCATCCACTGCTTCATCCGTTGGAATATAGCTTCGTCAGGAGATGTCGCGTCGTTCAGTGTGAAAGATTTAAGCATCGTCAGATGGCAATGCTGCGTTTCCACATAACTGTAACTGGTTTCAAAGTTAACACTGCTGACAAAAAAGTGGATATTCTTGCCTTCCTTCCAGAAACCTCTGGCAGCCAAAGTCTCCAGATCATCAATAAAGATCATCAGTTCCTTCTTCAGGACATTTATTTCCTCCCGGGTAATCAGGTAGATGCTGGCAAAATATTTAATATCATTCACCAGGTACAGGAATGTCATGCTATCCATTATATGATACGCATTGGCTGCCTGGCAAACCTCCGTTACAATCTCGCTGTTAATCAGTTGCAGCCGGACAGGCGGTTCAATCTGGCTGTACCGGGCAGGCATAACATTCCCACATTGATAAATCCATTTGAACAGGTAAAACCGATAAATATGCCTGTAACCTAACACCAACGACTGAGGAAGAATATTCAACGCCCCGCCCACTTCTGAATTCGGATCATCCTTGAGATACCTCAACTCATTCACAAAGTTTTCGAGCATCTCATAATCTTCTTCGCTCGGATTCAGGAAGTTTACCATTTTCATCTGGAACGGCCTGCTCTTACCCGAAGAACTGCCAATGATATGATCCAACGAAATATCCAGCTTGGCAGCAATGGTAGCAATTTCGAAGATGGTAAAAGGGACATCGCCTCTCAACCGACGATAAACGGCTTCCTTTTCCAGCATCAGAAGGTCGGCCAACTTATTTGTCAGCACGCCTCGTCCCGGAAACTTGTCTTTAATAGCCGTTACAAGATTTTCATATAACAGGTCATTTTTCATACACAATAGTTTTTCAAATTTGGTCTTAGTTCCCGGCGTCTGTCCTAAAAAATACGTTCTGTTTCCGACAAATATATTAAAAAACTTTTGATTATGTAGCTCTTATTCCTGTTTCCTTTCTCTGTTTTTTATTCACAAGGCAGTGTAAACCAGAACCTTGATCCCACACCAGGCGTTGAATCCACACCGATCTCACCGCGTAAGGCATTGACGATCGTTTTACAAATAGACAAGCCTAAGCCAGTACCTTGCTTGAAAGAATCGACTTTGGTAAACCGTTCGAAAATCGTTTCGATATGCCTGGCTGAAATACCAATACCGGTGTCGCTGACTTCAAACAAGACATGATCCTCTTCCACACGATAGGAAAGAGTGATAGATCCTTGTTCGGTAAACTTGATTGCATTCGACAGTAAGTTGGAGACCACTTGCGTAACTCGCTTGGGGTCGGTATGGAGTATTTTGTCCGGCAAAGCATTCAGGTCACACCGCATGGAGACGCCTTCCTGAACTTTCAGGGAATGTACCTTATATTGTTCTGCACATATTTCCTTTATATTGACATCTGCCAGCGAATAATCCATCATTCCCGATTCGATCTTTGAGAAATCGAGGATATCGGTGACCAGACGAAGAAGCAGGTCGCAATTTGTATTGATAATCTTCACATATTCATCCTTTCCCTCTTCATCATCCATTTCAGCAATGATACCGGAGAAACCGACAATGGCATTCAAAGGCGTACGGATCTCATGACTCATATTGGCCAGAAACGTAGATTTCAGCATATCTGCCTCACGGGCCTTTTGCATTTCCAGTTCATTCTTACGCGATTCGTCACGGGCCTGCTGCAAATTCTCTTCCAGCAGTTTCTCTCCCGTTATGTCCGTTATATAACAAACGACTTTGCTGGGATGCCCGTCTTTATTGATTTTGTGTGCCTGGGCATTTATACGAATCCATGTGGGAACCGTCCGGACAAACATTTTACATACAAAACTACAATTATCAGTCTCTCCGCGGATAACCTGCAAAAGAGGTCCCATATCATTCCCGGGGATAGAACTGAATTGCCCCAAATCCCACAACTCCTGAATAGACAGATAATTATGTGTCTTCAGATAATTGAACAAAGGATTTGAACTGGAATGGTCATTCAACACAGGGTCTATATACAGTTCATCCTCCTCCACACTATACTCACCGACTATTGAACGACCGGACAACAGAACGGCTTTCAAAATAGCCAGATTGTTACGGGTCTGTTCCGCTTTAAGTTGCATATCCGTGTTATCTGAAATGATTAGCAGGTATCCGACCAGCCCGAACTCCGGATCATTCAGTCCTATTCCCTTTATCTGAAGATATTTGACCTGGTCTACGAAAGCCGATGGATAATAGCTGGTATTCTGTATGATACTAAAATCATAGACGAATGGAAAACTAAACGCCCGTCCGCTCTTTATCCCCTTCAGTATTTTCTCCGGAATAGCCGGGTTCCTGAAAAGATTAATGCCTAAAAGATCTTTGCGGGCAGAGCCGAAAATACGGGCATCAGCCTCATTGAGATCGATCAGGTAACCTTCGGAGTCATATAGTTCCACCCCGATAGGCAAATTATTGAAGAACTGTTTAAATTTGATGCTGAGTTCCGCCAAATGTTTCCTCGATTCTTCCAGGCTGGCTTGTGTCTCCCGACGTTCGATGATCAGGGAAAAGATACTTGCTATAATATGTAAGTCTTCGATTTCCGTAGCAGTCCAGAAACGTTGTACACGAACAGAATCAAAACCAATAAACCCCTGTATTTTATTATGGAAGGAAAGCGGTATAATAAGCATGGATTTCAGGTGCTGCAACTCAAACAGCTTTTTATCCGTTTCCGCTTCCGGAGGCAGGTCGCTCATGCTGCACATGACGATATCACGTCCGTCCTTCACTGTTTCCATGATCCAGGGGATAGTCTCGTCCGTCAGTTCCGAATGGTTCTCTTTGGGAACTTCCACCCATTCGCTCATCACTTCGTAAGGGAAATAGGCTGTCCGCCCGTCTTTTTCAAAAATAGCTACATATCCCCAGTCTGCATTGAAAAAGTTCAGGAGCAAACTCATGGCCTTCTCTATCGGCTGGCGTTCTTCATTAAACAGCAATACAAGTACCTCGGAAATAATACGCTTGATATTGGAAGCTTCAGCAAAAGAACTGCCGGTATCGGCCTTCTGTTCATTGTCGCATGCTTCTAATAATAGTATCAGTTCCTCTCTGGATAATCGGTTATATTTGTTCTTTGTTAGTGTTGACATCATAATAGTTATACTTTATAAACGCAAAAATATTGAATAGTTTTGATTTTTAAGGCATTTCAAGGAACTAATTCACGTCGAGACATGTTAATATTCACCGGAAATCGCCCGGAAGGCCGTTTCTTTAGAACAATTATGCTTTTAATCATAAGCGTGTTCAGCGTAAAAAGTTATATTTGCATGTTCTAATGTAGACGATTTTAAATATGTTGAAGCAACAGTTACAACAAAAGTTACAGCAAAAGCTATCTCCGCAGCAGATCCAGTTAATACGGCTTCTGGAACTTCCCGCTATCGAGCTGGGAGAACGAATCAAGCACGAACTGGAGGATAATCCTGCCCTGGAGGAAGGAAAGGATATTGCGGACGACTTTGAACGGACTGACGACGAGGGTGTTGATGATATAACTACAAACGAAACAGACACAGACCTCTCACTCGGAGACTATATGAGTGAAGACGATATCCCGGATTACAAGCTCCGCGAGATAAGCGAGAAAACCGACCGCAAGGAAGATATTCCTTTTTCCGTAAGCCAGTCATTGAACGAATATCTGCTGCAACAGCTCGGATTGCGTGACCTGCCGGAAAAGGAAATGAAGATTGCCGAATATATTATCGGAAATATAGACGACGACGGTTACTTGCGTCGCGAACTCTCCGCCATTGCCGACGACCTGGTTTTCCAGGCCGGACAAGACGTTAACGAGAAAGAAATAGAAGAGGTGCTCACCATCATACAGGATTTCGACCCCGCCGGAGTCGGAGCCCGCAACCTGCAGGAATGTTTATTGCTCCAACTCGACCGTAAAGAGTCGACGCCCGGAGTAAAGATGGCTATCCATATCCTCACGGAATATTTCGAGGAATTTACCCGCAAGCACTACGACAAGATCATGCGCGGCCTCAACATCAGCGAAGGCACGCTGAAAAAGGCTATTCACGAAATAATCGCCCTCGATCCTAAACCTTGCAGCAGCTGGGGTGGTTCTATGGAAGCAGCCATGAGCCAGGTCATTCCGGATTTCCTGGTCGAGGCGGTAAACGGCGAATTGATCCTGAGTATGAACAACCGGGATATTCCGGATCTGAAGATCAGCCGTGAATATGCGGAAATGTTTCAGGACTACACCGGCAATAAGGCCAACCAGACTTCCAAAATGCGTGAAGCAGTGCAGTTCGTAAAACAAAAGCTGGATTCCGCACAATGGTTTATCGACGCTATCAAACAGCGCCAGGAAACATTACAGCGTACGATGGAAGCCATCATCCTCCTGCAACGGGACTTTTTCCTGACGGGAGACGATGCGACCCTGCGCCCGATGATACTGAAAGACGTGGCCGAACGTGCGGGATACGACATATCGACCATTTCGAGGGTTAGCAACAGTAAATACGTGCAAACCAATTTCGGCATCTACCCTCTGAAGTTCTTCTTCTCCGAATCGATGCAAACCGACAGCGGCGAGGAAATATCCACCCGTGAGGTGAAGAAGATAATGAAAGAACACATAGACAGCGAGGATAAACGCAAACCGCTCACAGACGAGGAACTCACCACGATCCTCAAAGAGAAAGGTTATGTGATCGCCCGCCGCACAGTGGCCAAATACCGGGAACAACTAGACATTCCGGTTGCAAGGCTCAGAAAAGAAATATAAATTTGAAGCGTTATGAGATTGTTTTCAAATATAATATCCGGCATGTTCCACCCGTTACTAATGATAACGTATGGAGTCATTCTGGCATTGTCATTCACATACCTGGCGATCTACCCGCCCACCATGAAGTTGTTTCTGGTTGGCGGAGCCTTCCTGTCGACAGCCGTCGTTCCGGGAATTTTCATCTTTCTGATGGTTAAGAACGGGGCCGCCGGCGACCTGGAACTGACAGACCGCAAAGAACGGGTAGTTCCCTACCTGATCATCATCACCTCCATCATGGTCTGTATATTTTATATGTACAAGATGATGATCCCGTTCTGGTTCCTCTCGTTGCTGATGGGGGCCTGCGTAGCATTGCTCTTTTCCCTGTGCATTAACTTCTTCTGGAAGATCAGTGCCCATGCGCTGGGCATCGGAGGACTTCTCGGAGGAATCATGGGTGTTGCGCGCATCCACCTGATAAATCCTTACTGGGGATTCATTATCATACTGCTGGCAGCCGGGCTGGTCGGTACTTCGCGTATCTTTTTAAAACGGCATACTCCTATGCAGGTATATGCCGGCTTTTGTCTCGGTTTTATATGTACCTTTGTAGCCTCATTATTGAGTTATATCTATTTATTCATCTAATAAAAACACTAAAGTTATGAACTTTCCTGCTGATTTAAAGTACACAAAAGATCACGAATGGATTCGTGTAGACGGCGAAGTTGCCTATATCGGTATCACTGACTATGCTCAGAGCGAATTAGGCGAAATCGTTTTTGTAGACATCACCACTGAAGGCGAAGTCGTTGCCAAAGAAGAAGTTTTCGGTACAATCGAAGCTGTAAAAACTGTTTCCGACCTGTTCATGCCGGTCAGCGGAGAAGTGATCCAGGCAAACTCCGAACTGGAAGACAAACCTGAACTGGTAAACGAAGATGTTTACGGAAACGGATGGTTGATCAAGATTTCCATGTCTGACCCTTCTGAACTGGACGACCTGCTGTCGGCTGCCGAATACGAACAACTGATCGCAAAATAAATGACACCGGTAGTAAGTATTATCATGGGCAGCACTTCCGACCTGCCCGTAATGGAAAAAGCAGCCAAGTTGCTGGACGAAATGGAGATTCCTTTCGAAATGCACGCCTTGTCTGCCCACCGTACTCCGGCTGAAGTGGAAGCCTTTGCCAAAGGAGCCAAAGACCGTGGTATTAAAGTTATTATCGCCGCAGCCGGTATGGCTGCACACCTGTGTGGCGTGATTGCATCCATGACTACCGTTCCGGTAATCGGTGTGCCTATCAACTCTACACTCGACGGTATGGACGCCCTGCTGGCTATCGTACAGATGCCTCCGGGAATTCCTGTTGCCACTGTCGGTATCAACGGAGCATTAAACGCCGGAATCCTGGCAGTCCAGATGCTTGCCGTAGGAGACGAACAACTCCAGGGCAAGCTGGCCGATTACAAGGAAAATCTGAAGAAAAAGATCGTAAAAGCCAACGAAGAGTTAGCGAAAGTATCTTTTAAATACAAAACTAATTAATCAGATTGTTGGAATATAGCCTGTTTTTAGCGACTGAAAGGTAACTTTTCCCCTCTTGAGAGGGGGCAGGGGGGTGTGTTAAAGCCAGTAATAAGGCGAAAAGATAACACACCCCTTATCCCCTCTCAAGAGGGGAAACAGATACCATCGGACGCTCCGGCCATGTTCCCCCAAAACAAACTAGTAAATGGATTATTTTAATTACAGTCGCCGTAAATCATCTGTTGTCAATATAGGAAACACCCCGTTGGGGGGCGAGAACCCGATACGTATCCAATCCATGGCCAATGTATCCACCATGGACACCGAAGCCTCTGTCCGCCAGGCCATCCGCATGATCGAAGCCGGAGCCGAATATGTGCGTTTCACCGCACAGGGAGAACGCGAAGCCCGCAACCTGGGAGAGATCCGGAAAGAACTGAATGCCCAGGGATATACCACCCCGCTCGTTGCCGACATACATTTCAACCCCAGAGCAGCCGATGCCGCCGCCGAAGTGGTGGAAAAAGTACGTATCAACCCCGGTAACTACGTTGACAAAGTAAAAACATTTGACCTTCTGGAATACACCGACGAAGAATATGCCGCCGAATTGCAGAAGATACGCGACCGTTTTGTCCCTTTCCTCGACATTTGTAAAAAACACGGAACCGCCATCCGCATTGGCGTAAATCATGGTTCACTGTCCGACCGTATCATGAGCCGGTATGGTGATACCCCTGAAGGAATGGTTGCCTCCTGCATGGAATTTCTGCGTATCTGCCGGGACGAGAATTTCCCGGACGTGGTAATCTCCATCAAAGCATCCAACACGGTTGTCATGGTCCGCACCGTACGTCTGCTCGTCCGTACCATGGAGGCAGAAGACATGCACTACCCGCTCCACCTGGGAGTGACCGAAGCCGGTGACGGTGAAGACGGCCGCATTAAAAGTGCTGTCGGTATCGGCGCCCTGCTGACCGACGGAATAGGCGATACCATCCGCGTATCCCTCAGCGAAGACCCGGAAGCAGAAATACCGGTTGCCCGCAAACTGGTAAACTACATACTGGAACTCCGGGAGCACAGGCCGATTACCGCCCAGGCAGTTCCCGGATACGACCCGGTAACAGCCACACGCCGCATCAGCCGGGTAACGGAAGGCATCGGAGGCAATTTCCCTCCCGTCGTCATCTCCGACCGTAGCAACGGCGACTTCGAATTCGACTATTCTTCCCTGCCCGATTACATATACATCGGCAAAGAAGACCCGGACAATCTTCCCGACAACTTCCGCATGCTGGTAGATGCCCATTTCTGGAAAGAACGTCCGAATGCCTACCCTTACTTCATCGCTTCCGAAATAGAGGAGATGAAAGAATACAACTCTCCGCTGAAATTCATCCGCCTGACATACAATGACCTGACGGACAAGACGCTGGAGATACTGAAACAGGATAAAACAGCCGTGGCAGTCCTGAGCACCCACCACCGCAACGGTGTCGGATCACAACGTGCAGCCATGCACAAATTACTGGCAGCCGGCTGCGATATCCCCGTCATCCTTCACCGCGACTATCACGAACCGGACAAAGAAGCCCTGCAACTCAAAGCGGCAGCCGACTTCGGCACCTTGCTGCTCGATGGTTTCGGCGACGGCATCATGCTACATAATAACGATGAATGCGAAGCCCTGGTCACCGACAGTTACATGTTCGGCATCCTCCAGGCAACCCGTTCGCGCATCAGCAAAACAGAATATATCTCCTGCCCGAGTTGCGGACGTACGCTCTATGACCTGCAAACGACGATTGCCCGCATCAAAGAAGCCACTTCCCACCTGAAAGGATTGAAGATCGGCATCATGGGCTGTATCGTAAACGGTCCCGGCGAAATGGCTGATGCCGACTATGGTTATGTAGGTGCGGGACGCGGGCAGATCAGCCTCTACAAAGGCAAAGAATGCGTACTGAAAAACATCCCCGAAGAAGATGCAGTAGAAC
>ERZ839767.5493-NODE-5493-length-11298-cov-31.402295_pt1 | contig 11298 bp, 10 predicted proteins | sample MGYA00519879_ERZ839767 | MGnify/ENA primary metagenome ERZ839767 (study PRJEB31850, sample SAMEA3708852) | human gut metagenome | biome: human gut; feature: human-associated habitat; material: faeces | place: China | collected 2014 ...
CTCATTACTTCGTCTCCATCTGCTGTGCGATATCAGCATCCACGATTTCCTCGCCGGTCTTATGCTTCAACTGTTCCTTACTTGCCTCACTCAGACCGTTATTGATCACACAGTTCATATCACAGGTACTGCACTTATCCAGTTCCTCTTTAGTAATCTTACCGTCACGGTAATCACGACAGATCTTCAACTCATACATGCTGTACGGATGCTTGGTGAACAGTGCCTTGAACTTATGAACCAGAACCCAAGTAGCAGGCTTCCAGATATACTTGTGCATAGCCGGAGAAACAGAACCAATCATCCAGCAGTCACGGTCGCAGCAGCGAACCTTTGCACGAACCTTCTCTGCTTCCGTGCTGTTCCACAGCTCATCCCAAGTCTGGTTATTCAGGTTGCCCATGACCTCTTTATCCTTGGTGCCATTACAAGGCATGACATCACCATACGGGTCGATAAAGAAGGTATCAAAACTCATATCGCAAGGCAGCAGACGCTTCTGGCCGTAAATGTAGTTGATCAGGCCGTGATTAAAGTAAGCGCGAAACCACTTCTTCGGGCTGTTGCTGCGGAGCAGTTCATTGACCAGATTCTCGAAGTTCTTTGCAACCATCGGACGGTCGTGGATAATGTTCTTTGCCTCAACGAAGTAGAAGCTGTTGTGCAGAGATGCGGTTGCAAACTCCATGCCCATCTCGTCGGAGATCTTGTACAGCGGAACCAGGTCAGGAGCATTCTTGTCCTGAACGGTCATACCGAAGCCAACGTCCTTCATACCCATCTCACGTAGTTTTTTCAGCGTGCCATAACCACGCTGATAGCCATTCTGCAGGCCGCGAATTTCATTGTTGGTCTGCTCCAGCCCTTCGATAGAAATACGGATACCGATCTGAGGGAACTCCTTGCACAGATCAACAATACGGTCTGTGAAAAAGCCGTTAGTCGAAATAACGATACGGTCGGACTTCTTGTACAGCTCGCGCACGATATCTTTCAAGTCGGTACGAATGAACGGTTCACCGCCGGTGATGTTCGTAAAATACATCTTCGGCAGCTTCTTGATAGTCTCGATGCTGATTTCTTCTTCCGGCTTGGAAGGTGCTTTATAACGGTTGCACATGGAGCAACGAGCGTTGCAACGATAAGTGACGATGACCGTACCATTTAACTTCTTTTCTTCAGACATGATTAACTCTCCTATTTTTTACTATACTCAATCTATTTCAATGCAAAAACTTCCTAAAACCGCACTTACATCTGTATCAAAGTTTTCACATACTTTTCCTCTGAGCAGTCACTTTCAAGATAATTCTTGAATTTCACCGCACAAGCATCTGCATCATCAGGATGCTGCAGATAATACAGGATTTTATTCTTCCAGTCATCCACATTTCCTCCACACAAAACTCCTCTGCCGTCTGCAAAGTACTCCTGTGTGGTTACTGTATCCGACGTGATTGTCATCTTCTCATTGGCGGCTGCCTGATAAAAAGCAATCAGCCCGGCCGGTGCTTCTGTATCCAGTGGCATCACGACCAGCTGCGATTGACACATGAATTCAAGGAACTCCTTTTCTGGAATATCTGATTTCACTACCATGTTATCGCTAAAGCTATCTTTATGCTGTTCCCATTTATCCTTCGGCATAACGCAGTTAAAAGTAACTTCCGGCATTACTTTTGTAATCTCAATCAAAAAATCCCAATCGCGTCCATTCCGTCCGCCGCAAAACACTGTATTCGGAATCACATTGCCTTTATAATCAATGCTATATCCACCATGGTAAATGTCGTGAAGCAAAACATACTTTTTCTGGATTCCAAGAATTTCATTCAGATGCTCACCGTATTTCCGGGAAGTCACTGTTGCTCGGACATCTTTTGACTTCAACATTGGCTTATACAGCATTTTTGCCAGCTTGTTTTTGACAGTATTCTTATCTTTAAGTAAGATATTCAATGCGATAATTTTGCGTTTTTTGAACTGCACTTTGCACAGCCACCAGCACAGAACGGCCATGAAATCATACCAGCAGATGATAGTGTCACCATCCGCCGACTGCTTAATCATATCCTTACAAGCTACCAGCATTTCTTTGGTGGAATTACATTTCTGTCGAGGATAAATCTGCCGAATCTTGTCTGTTTCATAGCCGTTCAGAAATGTCATATTCTGTTTATCTGCCGGGTTATCAAACAACATATAAACCATCGGCCTGTCCTCCTCTCTTACTGATACACCTTCATAATTTTCTCGTAATACTCATCAATAATATCGAAGCTGATGTCCTTACAGTTCTTGCTATACTGCTCGCACAGCTTCTTATTGCCCCAGAGCTTCACGACTTTCTTCTTCAGGTCTTCGCCATTACCGCTCTCAAACAGCTCGCCGGTCTTGCCAACCTGAATCAGTTCCGGGATACCACCAATGTCTGCACCCAGCACCGGTGTGCCATACATCTGCGATTCCATCACAGAGAACGGGCAGTTCTCATACCACTCAGACGGGTAAATGGAGAACCGTGCCTCACGGATAAGCTTTTCCAGTGCCTTGCCCTTTTGAAAGCCAACGTTCTTGATGTTTTTAATACCATTTACGGTCTCTTCCAGCGGGCCAGTACCGGCGAAGATGAACTGCACATCCGGCAGTTCTTTACAAACCTTGATGAGTGTGCCGATGCCCTTCTCCTCAGAGAAGCGGCCGAAGTAAAGGACGTAATCCTTCTTCTCCGTTTCTTTCCACTCCACCTTATCGATGAAGTTGTGCATTGCCACGGTCTTAGTAGCAAACAGAGGATTGCTGTCCATCTTGCTCTTCATGAACTCCGAGCAGCAGATCATGGTATCAATGTACTTATAGGTTCCCTTCCACTTCCAGAACTCAGCCTCCATCATGCCGATGACCGACTTCGCCGTGGAACCGTGGATGCACTTGCCTTTCATGCAGTTCACGAAATGGCCGCCGAGGCACTTCTCACAGTTCTGGTGGGTGTTCGGATTGTTCAGCATGTGGTTCGGGCAGACCAGCTGGTAGTCATGTGCCGTGAAGATGATCTTACAATCCCTTCCGGTCTCCTTGCGCCACTTCACGATTTCCAGAATGATGGAAGGTGTCAGCTGGTAGTTAAAATTATTCAGGTGACAGACATCCGGCTTGAAGTCGTCCAGAACTTTTCTCAGCTGCACCCGTGCTTCCTTGCTGTAGATGGTCTTGATCGGGTAGGTCAGCTTGCTCAGTTTGCTGCCGCCGTGGAAGTCCATATCAGATGTATAAGCATTGACCCGATTGTCCACGCAGCGACCTTCATGCTCCATACCGAAGTACTGAACTTCGTGTCCGTGCTGCTTCAGCGCCTCACCCAGCTTAAATATGTACGTCTCTGATCCACCGTTGGGATACAAAAACTTATTTATTATCAATACTCTCATCTATTATTTTCTCCTGTACAGCTTCATGGTTTCTTTCGTGATTTCATCCCAGTTGTACTTTTTGCAGATGAAATCAGCCGCCTGCTTTTTGTGTACATCCACCTTTTCAGGATGGTCACAGGCATCCTGCAGCTTTTCTTGCAGATCCTGCACATCAGCCCTTTTGAAAATCAGCGCCTTATCTTCCACAACCTCTGCGCACTCCGGAATATCCGAAACCAAACAGCAGTTGCCGTAGCTCATTGCTTCCAGTAGACTTAGCGGCATTCCTTCCAGATCGGACGGCAGCGTGTAAATGTAAGCATTGCTGTATAGTTCATCCAGCATTGCTCCCTGTACAAACCCGGTAAAGAGAATCCGATCGTCACCCTTTGCCAGTTCTTTCAATTCCTCCATAAAGGAATCCGTATCACTGGAGCCGCCTGCGATAACCAGCTTTTTATCCGTCTTGACATTCTTGAAGGCCTCAACCAGATATCGAATCCCCTTTTCTGGCACCAGACGGCCGAGGAACAATATGTATGAGTCTTTTTTCAGTCCAAAATTATCGGTGATTAACTTTGCCTCCCGAACCTCTGGCCGATTGACACCATTAGGGATAAAATGCGTCTCCCTCCCGTACGTATCCATGAAGTACTTCTGTACGCCTTTGCTTAAAACGATGATTTCGTCCGCATATTTCACGGCGTTTTTTTCGCCGCCACGAATGAACTTGGATGCAACGCTTCCGCGCCACTTCTCGCGGGCCCAGTCCAAACCGTGAATAGTGCTGATTACACGCTTGCCAAAAAGTTTTGGTATACAACAGAAAAAGGCAGGGCCTTCTGCATGGATATGCACCACATCGTATCTTCCAAATGCACTACAAAGTGCTGCGAAAAAGGAAGAGCTTACCGCTGCAAGTCCCTTCTTCTCAATGGTCGGAACAACCTTTTGACAGATGCCATCATATTCAATTGTTTTGTCATACTCTGCACCGCTCACATGATGGCCTGCTCTATTGTAGCAAGTTATATCACAACCATTCTGTGCCATTCGGGTGCAGAGCTCTTTGACAACGATTTCTACTCCGCCTTCTCTCGATAATCGCTTCTGTCCGAACATCGCAATCGCAAATTTCTTACTCATAAATCTTTTCCGCAATCCCACTCAATTTCTTCATCAATATCTCAGCCAACACAAAGAGCGGATAGGCTAGCTCGCCTGTCCGCTGGCTGTCACCCCACCCTCATGGTCGAGATTTCTTCCTGCGCACCATTTCTGCCGCTTAGAAAGATCAGTCGTTCATTTTTCGGGTAAGAAAATATGAACTTCGGGTCGCGGAGCCTTTTCTTCTCTACAGTACCCTTGTCCCTATTATGACAGCCGCGTATTATTTCACACTCCCCATGGACGGTAACTACAACTCTTTTACCAAACATCTTCGGCAGCCATGTAAAGAAGGCCGGCCCCTCTGCATCAGGTACTCAACAACAGTTTTTCGAAGCAGGTGATAAACTCATGGATTCTCATTGGTTTCTCCTGTTTTTTGCCATCTCCTCAACACTTCTGAAAAAGCTGTGCCAATTTTGTGCCGCAGGGGCCAAAAGTTCGGCGTTTTAGTTCATATATAGTTCATATAACTGTAAGACACGACCGGTTTTAGTGCCCCATACAGTGTGCAAAACAGGTTATTTTTGATGATGCTACGTTAGTATGGTTTATCGGCCGCACATTTCTCTCTTCCTTATCTCCAACAGCACTCCGGTCAAAATCACCAGCGAGCAAAGCAGGGTCAGCCACCAGTTTTCGGTAAAGCCGGCGATCAGGTAGCCAACAACACACACGGCAATGACCACAAAGGCGTACTGCATCTGGGTTTGCACATGGTTGATATGGTTGGACTGGGCACCGGAGCTGGACATGATGGTAGTATCAGAAATAGGCGAAATATGGTCACCGCAGACAGCACCAGCCAGGACAGCCGCTACAGAAATGATCATCATGGTCGGGTCCAGTTCAGCAAACATGTTGACCACGATGGGCACAAAAATAGCAAAGGTGCCCCAGCTGGTGCCGGAAGAAAAGGCAATAAAAATTGCAATGCAGAAGATGATCAGCGGCACAAAGTTCATCAGGCTGGAATTCAGATTGATGGCCGAACGTACAAAGGTACCGATACCCAGGGCGTCCGTCATACCTTTCAGAGTCCAGGCCAGCACTAAAATCAGGATGGCGGGCATCATAAGCTTGCCACCTTCGGGAACGGAATTCATAAAATCCTTGAAGCCGATGATACGGCGCGGCAGATACAGAAGCAGCAGGAATCCCACTGTGACCAAACCGGCAAACACCAACGATTCCGAAGAAGAACAGTTGGCAAAGTCCTCCACCAGATTCTGGCCGCCGTTCAGGTGGCCGGTCCAGATCATAGCTGCGATTGCCGTTGCAATCATGACGACCATGGGCGCAATCAGATCGATGACCTTGCCTTTGGCGTATTTGCCGCCCTCGGTCGGGTCTTTTGTTTCCTGGTTCTGGAACTCTTCCCCGCCGGAGGTGAACAGATCACCTTTGGCCGCGTTCTCTTCATGCTTTTTCATCAGGCCGAAATCGAAGCCTACAATGGAGGTGAAGAACACCATATACAGGGTTAAAATTGCATAGAGGTTGAACGGAATGGTTTTAACGAACATCTCAAAACCGGACATGGAGCTGCCCGCCGGAACGTAAGAGTTGACGGCTGCCGCCCAGGAAGAAATCGGCGCAATGATGCAGACTGGCGCGGCGGTTGCATCAATGATATACGCCAGCTTGGCGCGGGAAACCTTGTACTTATCTGTGACAGGGCGCATGACAGAGCCAACCGTCAGGCAGTTGAAGTAGTCATCCACAAAAATCAGCGCACCGAGCAGAGAGGTCGTTACCAAAGCGGAGCGCTTACTTTTCAGGTGGCTGGAGGCCCACTCACCGTAAGCGCGGGTGCCGCCGGATTCCTGCATGAGCATAACGATCATGCCCAAAAGGATCATGAACATCAGAATGGAAAAATCCACACTATCGATCATTGTGTTAAACAGCGTATCAAACGCAATCCACGGGTGGAATTCTGCCGTCAACAGTGCGCCAAGGGCACACCCCGCAAACAATGACAAATACACTTCTTTGGTCAGCAGTGCCAGCGCAATCGCCACAATGGGCGGCATCAGTGACCACCATGTTCCTACAAACATCCTTAATTCTTCCTTTCCTCTTTTGATCTAATCAAAGTTATTCTAACATATTGTCCATGCCGATTCAATACGTAAAAAATAATATATCCTAGATAACGTTGTTTATTTTTCCCCTTCTCATTCTCTTTCTTTTGACGCAAGCTGCACCCAAGAATCAGATTTTTTTGCCAGAAATCGATATTTTTTGGTGTATGCCAATACCATCTTGCTGCACTCTATGCTATAATAAAGGCAATACCGCATAATTCTAAGTGCCGATACGGCGAGCGAGGTGCGGCAGATGCCAAGCCAAAAGCGCAGATAATACTGGATGCTGCAAAGGTGAGCGCCGCCAGTGGCGGAAACAGCGAACCGAAGCACGATGCGGGTACCGCAACCCGACATTATCGAGCATTTTGGCAACGCAGATGCCGTGCCGCAGCCGCCGGAGCGGTGCTTAAGCCGTAAGGCGGGAATTGTGCGGTGTTGCCTAAAGTCAGATGCCATATAAAAATTGGCCACTACCGCCATTTTTGTCCTATTTTGTTATTTGCTATGCCCAACATCCCGGACCGGACTACAAACGTTCCCCAGAAATCCGCGCCGCAAAGTCAAAAAAGGAGGGCCCACCATGTTCGTCCAGAAAGTGCCGCATATCAAGGACCAGTTTTTGACGCAGGAACGCGCCAGCATGGAGCTGGAAAGCGGTCAGATTGCCGTGGGTTGGTATACCAACGAGCAGGACAGCCAGTCTGTTGTACACTCTCACCCGTATTATGAGCTTGTACTGCCCCTGGTGGGCAGCAACGTGCGCTATTCTGTGGACGGCAACATTTATGATATAAACCTGGGGGAAATGATCATCTTCCCCGCCCGGTGCTATCATGCGGGTATGTTCAATATCACGGATAAGATTTCTGAACGTCTGATTGCCCAGATCAGCGCCGAGCTATGGCAGGAAGCCCTGCTGGCCAGCGGGCTGGTTGCCCCCACCTGGCCGGGGCAGCTGGTGATCCTGGATGCAGACGCCGTCACCGCATGGGATCTACGCGGTTTATTTGAGCGGATGGCCCAGACCGCTTACTTACACGGCAGCACCCAGCATATGGTGCAGCGGTGCGAGCTGGTGGAGCTTTTGCTGCTGATGGACCAGATTGTGGCCGAGCGCCGCACGGCACCGCCCAGCGCTACAAGTGCCCTGGTTGCCAAGGCCGTTGCTTTTTTGCAGGCCAATTATACCGACCCGAACCTAACCGTTGGCAGCCTTGCCAAATATACCTACACCAGCCGGGAGCATTTGTCCCGCGCGTTCAAAACCTACACGATGGAAAGTGTACACGGCTATTTGACCAACCTGCGCATGCAGCATTGCCGCCGTGCCATTGCAGCCGGCGCCAGCGTGCTGGATGCCTGCAACGCCAGCGGTTTTACCAATTACACCAGTTTTTTGAAAACTTTCCGCAGTTTATACGGCATTACGCCGTCCGAATATCGCAACCAGCTGCGGCGTACGCCGGATCGGGTTCACTCTGCCCCATAAACAATGTAAGCCGCCCGATATCAAGTCTTGGACAACTTTTTTCCCAAGGCAACACCGCACAATTCCCGCCTTGCGGCTTAAGCACCGCTCCGGCAGCTGCGGCACGGCATGCCGAACAATGATGCAGAAATACCACAAACCACTTTATCAGCCACACAGCAAGAATCAGTGGCAGGGTTATCATCGCCAGAACCAATTTTAACAGCCATCGAATCGCTTTCATATCCTTTCTCTGGCCGGCATATTCGCCCTGGCCCGCTTTGTTTTGGGCAGCTTCTGCTTACTGTCTTTCCTGCCTTTCTATAAAACCCAAAAGGCCGGGCGCTTTATTGCAGCGTCCGGCCCGAAATTTTTTATTGGGTGCGGCTGGGGCAAACCTGCCCAGCCGGTTTACAGGGTAACTTTTTTAGGTTCAACAAACGGAACAACGTGTGCCACTGCCTCCTGCAGGGTAAGGGGAGACTGGTTGTTATCCAGGTCGATCAGCTTATACTTGCGGTTGCCCATGCCAAGCTCCTGCATGTAAGAAAGCTGGCGCAGGCCATGGCGGGTCTTGATGCGCTCCACCAGGTCGTGGTGATCTTCCTCCTTCATGGCATAGATCAGGTCCACGCTGGCCTGGTCAATGGCGCAGATATCCAAAGATGCCAGGATGCCCACGTTGGGGGTAACGACCGGTGCCGCGCTGACGCCCTCGCAGTCGCAGGAGACAGACATGTTGCGCATGACGTTGATGAAGGAGATATGATCCTTAAAGTAATCCACCGTTGCCTTGGCAGATTCCGAGATGCGTTCCATCAGCTCTTCCTCGCTGATGGACCACATGTTGTCAGAGCCGACAGCGGTGTGGATCTCGGCCTTGCCGATGCGGCCATCGGCGCAGCCAATGCCAATGTTCTTGTTGGAACCGCCAAAGCCGCCCATCGTGTGGCCCTTAAAGTGGGTCAGCACCAGCATGGAATCATAGTTCAGCTGGTGGGAGCCAACGTGCATTTCGGTAAACCACTTGCCGTCCTTTACCGGCAGGGCTGCCACGCCGTCCTCGTCCATAATATCCACCGGGCAGAACGTCCAGCCGTTTATTTTCAGGGTTTCGCGGTGCTGTGCGGTGGTGTAGCGGTCGCCCTCGTAATAGGTATTGGTTTCCACAATGGTGCTGTTGGGGATCTGTTCCATCAGGCTCTTTACCCAGGGACGCGGGATGATGTTGGGGCCGTTCTGCTCGCCGGTGTGCAGCTTAACAGCCACCTTGCCGGTCAGGTTGCCCTGAATGGCGGCATATGCCTTTTTCAGGCCCTCTGCCGAAAGATCACGGGTAAAAAACACAACGGATTCGCCGCCGGTGCGCTCTGCATATGGCTGGTAATGCTCGCCGCCAATGCCTGCTTTAACTTCACTCATGGAAAAATTCTCCTCGCTTCAGTAGGCAACGCCGTATCATTCCCGCTTTGCACTCAGAATGATACGGGATTGCTTTTATTGTATCGTTTTCTGTATGTTTTTGCAATATTCAATGTTTGAAATTGCATGGTCAACATATTTTCGACATGCTTAATATTCAACATGCTTTGCATATTCGCTCTTCTGCTGGTTTACTTTTTCACATCTTTTGCTCGCCCTTACTTTGTGCTTGCTCAACTCTTAATTCACATTTTTTGGGCACAAACAGCTTTATGCAGTCGGTTCCTTCCAATTTCAACAGCTGGATTTTTCGCTCAACACCACCCGCATAACCGATCAGGCTGCCGCTGGCACCCACCACACGGTGGCACGGGATAATGAGCGAAATGGGGTTATGTCCCACGGCTCCGCCCACCGCCTGGGCGGACAGGCGCGCCGTGCCATGCTTTGCCGCAAGCCGGGCGGCCAGCGCGCCGTATGTTGTCGTTTGCCCGTATGGGATTTGCAGCAGCAGCGCCCACACTTCCTGCCGGAAGTCTGACCCGATGGGGTGCAGCGGCGGCATAAAATCCGGTATTTTTCCGCTGAAATACACATCCAGCCAGCGCTTTGCTTCGGTCAAGGGCGGGGTTTCGCGCTCCGTGCTCTGCGGGGCCAGGCCCGCCGCATAATACTTTGCGCGGTCAAACCACAAGCCGGTCAGGCCCACTTCATCCGCTGCCAGCAGAATTTCCCCCAAGGGGGACTGATAATGCGCGGTGAACATCATAGCATCTGCCCTTTCTGTTATACTTTTGATGTTTTCTCCGTGTGGGAACCAGCGGGTGCTGCCTTTTTGGCCAGGGCTTTCTTTTTGGGGGCATAATCCCTCAACCCCGGCACCGCGCCGCCCGCGGCAGCCCACAGGTAAAGGCTCGCCACGCTGCAATAAGGGCTGAACCGCCTGCGGTACTTTTCAAACAGTTTGCGGTCAATTTTACGGTGATGGTACACCATGCGCAGCCCGCGCTGGATGGCAAGGTCATCATAGCTGAACACATCGGGCCTCTGCATGCAGAAAAGCAAAATCATCTCCGCTGTCCACACGCCAATGCCTTTCAGGGCACTTAACTCCCGGATCACTTCCTCATCCGGCTTCTGCCAGATGCCCTCCAAATCAAACTCACCGTTCTGGATCTTTCGTGCAAAGTCCGTGATGTACTCTGCCTTGCGGCAGCTGATGCCAAGCAGCTGTAATTGCTCGTTCCCTGCTTCCAGAATATGCTCGGCATCCACCGTGCCAAGGGCACCCCGCATGCGCTGCCAGATGGTAGCCTGCGCCTTGGTGGAAATCTGCTGCCCCACAATATGGTGCACCACGGCAGAAAACAGGTCTGTATCCACCTCACGATTCACCCGGCCCACCTGGGCAATCACCGCCCCAAGTTTTTCATCTTTGCCGCTCAGGTATTCCGTTTCTTCCTGCCCGTATTGAAAGTACATGGTCTTTCCTTTCCTGTGTTCTTTTCGTGTTCTGTGTGTTGGTTTCTGCGTTTATCCTGCCATCATTATACCATGCTTTGCGCGGTTTGGGCATCGGCGGCGAAAGCGTATTTTTTTATCTCCACTTTCCCCCGATACAACAGCCAGCCGCCCCACCGTGGAACATTCCCACAGGCAGGGCGGCTGGCTGCTTTTATTTTTGGCAATACCGCACAATTCCCGCCTTGCGGCTTAAGCACCGCTCCGGCAGCTGCGG
>ERZ839767.5496-NODE-5496-length-11294-cov-11.905952_pt1 | contig 11294 bp, 7 predicted proteins | sample MGYA00519879_ERZ839767 | MGnify/ENA primary metagenome ERZ839767 (study PRJEB31850, sample SAMEA3708852) | human gut metagenome | biome: human gut; feature: human-associated habitat; material: faeces | place: China | collected 2014 ...
GACGGCCTGACGAGCCGCCCGATGGTCTACGCCGGCGGCGATGCCGTTACCGGTGTTGCCACGGTCATTCTGGCCATGGGTGCCGGTAAAGAGGCTGCCCGCGCGATTGAAGCGGCCATCAAGGCGAAGGAACAGTAACAACAAAAACTTCCCCTGCACTTTCACACAAGCGGCAGGGGAAGTTTTTTCATGGAGAAAAGCGATGAAACAAAATCCTATACCAGGAAAAGCCGCCCTAAAAATCGTGGTTGGGTCTATTATGGCGGCCTATGGCCTTACATTGGCGGTATACGCAGGCTTTGGTGGCGCAACGCTGGCAATTTTCTGGCAATGAATGGCAAATATGACAAGACTTACTATTTGCGGTGCATCGTTTGCCGTAGCGGTGGTTATGCTTGTATTCGTGTTTTTCTATGACCGCCGCCAAATCCACATCGGCACAGTGATTTATCAGCTATTTTACAGCGGTTTTGTGGAGATTTTCAGCTGGATGCATGTATACAGCGAGAGTCGGATATTCAATTTTATCATTATGTGCGCAGGGATTGTGGTGTTTTCGTTTGGAACAGGGCTTTACGATTCTGCAAATCTGGGGTGCGGTTCCTATGAAGCCCTGACATTCGCGCTGGCAGAAAAGAACGATTGGCCGGTAAAATACGTCCGCATGGTGCTGGATATGCTTATGGTGGTGCTTGGTGTGCTTTGTGGTGGGTGCTTTGGTGCATGCACGATTGTTACCATCATAATGGCAGGCCCGATTATCCAATGGACAGTACAAAAGTTTTAAAAGGTAAAATATTTACGTCATATCCAAACTCTTTCCCATAAAATGGTGTAGTAATGGTGTAGTACCCGGTACCTTGCCAAAAACAACTGGTAAAATCCAACGCACCCACGCCGGATTGTGCAAAATATCCAGCAATTTATTGCAATGTGAAACAAAATAGGGTATAATGTACAAGAATCGAAAAGCGGTGGGAGGCGGAACGATGCGCAAAACGGAAAGCCAGAAGATAGCCCTCTGCGGTATGCTGGGGGCGCTTTCGGTGGTGCTTTTGCTGCTGGGCAGTGCACTGCAGATCGGCACCTATGCCGCGCCGATGCTGGCGGCGTTCCTGCTCATCCCGGTGCTGGAGGAATACGGCACGCGCTACGCGCTGACCCTCTACGTCTGCGTGGCAATTCTGGCCGTGCTCTTTGTGCCGGAGACCGAACTGGCGCTGTTCTACGTGCTGGTCATGGGGTATTACCCCGTGCTGCGCGTCAAGCTGAACGGCGTAAAAAGCACGCTCCTGCGCTGGGTGCTGAAATTCGCGGTGTTCAACGCGGGCACGGTGCTGGTGTATCTTTTGCTGTTTGCGCTGCTCGGGCCCGCCGTGCTGGACGAGCTGCTGGCCGACGGCGTCGGGATGCTGGCAGCACTGCTGGCCGCGGGCAACCTGTCGTTCTGGCTGTGTGACCGCGCACTGGCGGCACTGACGCGGTATTACCACGTCATACTCAAGCCAAAACTGAAAAAGAGGTTTTAATTCGGGGAGGAAAACAACATGTGGTACGATGAGGCAGTAGTTTATCAGATCTACCCGCTGGGGCTTTGCGGTGCACCGCTGCAAAACGACGGTGACCAGGCGCAGGCGGGCGAGCACCGCATTCTGCGGGTGCTGGACTGGGTGGAGCATATCAAGCGCCTGGGCGCGACCTGCGTGCTGTTCAACCCACTGTTCGAGAGCGACGCCCACGGCTATGACACCCGCGACTACAATAAGGTGGACTGCCGCCTGGGCACAAACGACGACCTCAGGCAGGTCTGCGCGGCGCTGCACGCGGCGGGCATAAAAATCCTGTTTGACGGCGTGTTCAACCATGTGGGCCGTGGCTTCTGGGCGTTCAAGGACGTGCAGGAGAAGCGCTGGGACAGCCCGTACAAGGACTGGTTCCACATCAGCTTTGACGGCAACACCAACTACAACGACGGCTTCTGGTATGAAGCGTGGGAGGGCTGCAACGAGCTGGTCAAGCTGAATTTGCAGAACCCGGCGGTGAAAAACTACCTGTTTGACGTTGTGCGCGGCTGGGTGCGGGACTACGACATCGACGGCCTGCGTTTGGATGTTGCCTACTGCCTCGACCTCGGCTTTCTGGCCGAGCTGCGCGGGCTGGCCGACAGCATCAAGCCGGAGTTCGCACTGGTGGGTGAGACGCTGCACGGCGACTACAACCGCTGGATGAACGACCACGCCTGCCACAGCGTAACGAACTACGAGTGCTACAAGGGCCTGTATTCGAGCTTCAACACGGGCAACATGCACGAGATCAGCTACAGCCTAAACCGCCAGTTCGGCTCCGAGCAGTGGTGCCTGTACACGGGCAAGCACCTGCTAAGCTTTGTGGATAACCACGATGTAACGCGCATTGCGACGATTTTGGCGGACAAGGGCTGCCTACGCCCCATCTACGGTCTGCTGTTCGGTATGCCCGGTGTGCCGTCGGTCTACTACGGCAGTGAATGGGGCATGGAGGGCGACAAGCGCAACGGCGACCCGACGCTGCGCCCGGCGGTGGAGAAGCCCGAGGAGAACGACCTGACCGCCTGGATCGCGGCGCTGGCCCACGCCCACACGGGCAGCAAGGCGCTGTGCCGGGGCAGCTACCGCAATGTGCTGGTCCAGCCTAAGCAGTTGATTTTTGAGCGCTATGCCGACGGTGAGCGGGTGCTGGTGGCCATCAACGCGGACGGCAATCCGTTGGACGCCCACTTTGACGCGGGCTGCGGCCGCGCGGTGGACCTCATCACAGGCGCCGACCACGACTTTGGCGGCGGCAGCACGCTGGAGCCGTACAGCTGCCATTTCTGGAAATGTGAGCGATAAGCTTGGAAATATAGCAAAGCCACCTGTCCGTTATGGGACGGGTGGCTTTTTGTTTGCGTGGTAGGAACGCTTATTCCCCTTGTGTGCGGAAAGACCGCACCATCGAAAGAAAATCCTTCTCGCTGAGCAGCGCCAAACCCTGCGCCTCGTCGCCAAGAACGATGAGCCGGTCGCCGGGCTGGATGCTGAAAATTTTGCGTGCCTTCGCCGGTATCACAATCTGACCCTTGTCGCCGACCGTGACGAGCCCAAAGGCGTGCTTGCCCTTGGGCGGCACGTTCAGGCCGGTGTCGGCAGAGTCGTAGTTGACAAGGTCGTCCAGCGTGACGCCGAAAATCTCCGCCAGCTGCTTGCAGCGGTCGATGTCGGGCAGGCTTTCGCCGGTTTCGTACTTCGAGAGGGTCTGGCGGCTGACGTTCAGTTGCTCGGCCAGCTCCTCTTGCGAGAGACCGTTCAGCTTGCGCAGCGAGATAAGGTTGTCACAAAACATGGTTTTTCTCCTTTTGGATGCCGAACACACAGTACCGCACGACCGGGATGCGGCGCAGCACCGCGTACAGCGCCAGCCCGCCGCCGAACGCTGCCGCCGCCGACAGCAGATACACCCCAACGCCGCGCCAGCGCAGGCAGTACACGAGGCCGTAGGCGGCAGCCGACAGCGCTAAATAATGGCAGATGTACAGCCCGAAGCTGTGCTGCGTCATAAATGCCGCGAACCGCCCGGTGCGGTCGCCCCAGCGCTTCATACCGCCGAAAATCGCCAGACAGGCTGCCCACGCATAGGCGATGGCCAGCGGGCTGTTCACGTTGGGGGCTTCGGCGTAGTTCAGCCCCCAGTTGCGCCAGAGGTACGCCGCCCCCAGCACGGCGGCCGCACCGCACAAGATCGGCGCACGGCGGGCAAGCGCGTCCACGACGGCCTGCTGCGAGAAAACGTAGTAGCCGGCCAGATAGCTGAAAAGGTAGATGCCGAACCGATACACCGCGATGACCGGCATGTTCAGCACCTGCGCCGCCGCCCATGCGGCCACGCCCAGCAGCACGACCGCCCAGCAGGGGAGTGCCGCGCATTTTGCAAGCAGCCGTCCGCCCTCGATGCGGCGCACGGCCAGCAGGACGAGGGCGCAGACCCACAGCACATGGCATGTCCACAGCACACCCGTGCCCGACAAAACCATGATGAGATAGAGCACCGGTGCGGGCACTCCGGCTGGGATATTCGTGAACGCGCCGCTGAACGCCATGTTGAAATACCCCTGCGCCCAGCCCAGCACCAGCAGCCCCAGCGTCGAGGGGACAAGCAGCTTCCGCGTGCGCTCGGCCAAAAACGCCTTGGCGCTGCGCTTGTCCAGCGCATACCGCGCGCACGCGCCGCTGACGAGGAACAGCACGACCATGAACCACGGGTAGAGCAAATATTGCAGCGCATCCTGCCCGGCGAAGTCCGTCACAGCCCCCGCGACGCCCGCCGTGAGGGTGTGGTTGTACATGAAAAGGACGTGGTAGAAGACGACCGCCAGCACCGTCGCCCAGCGGATGTTATCGAGGTAGTATTTTCTCATATTTAACCCACCCTTGCTACGATTTTTAACAAGTATAGCAGAGGCAGGGGAAAATAAACACCAACGGGATTTTTCGAAACGGCTGGAAAAATGTTAAGATTCGTGGCGGTAGTACCAGTATAGGAGATGCGGGATTAAATTGCAAGAATAATGCCCCCGCGAGTTGTTCGCTCGCAGGGGCTGCTTTGTAGGAACCGCACATGTGCGGCTCGTGGCTTTATGGGAGTTGTGCGTTTGCGGGAAGGTGGAAGGCCGGGCATGCCTGGCCCCTACATGCCAAGCGATATTACAGGTTCGTATACCCCATCAGCTTTTCATCCACGACGGCGGCGGTGTCGCGGCCCTCGCGCAGCGCCCAGACTACGAGGCTCTGGCCGCGGCGCATATCGCCGCAGGCGAACACCTTCGGGTCTGCAGTGGCGTACTTCACATCGGCCACGGTGCCGCGCTTCGTGCGCTCGACGCCGAACGCATCGGCCACATAGGGCTCGCAGCCCGTAAAGCCTGCCGCGATCAGCACAAGGTCGCAGTCAACGGTGAACTCCTCGCCGGTGGGCACCATCTGGCGGCGTCCGTCCACGACCTCGCTTTTCAGCTTGGAGATCAGCGCGCCGCAGACCTGCCCGGCCTCGTTCTTGTAGAACTCCTTGACCGTCGTCTGGTAGACGCGGGGGTCAAAGCCGAATTTGGCAATGGCCTCCTGCTGGCCGTAGTCGGTTTTCAGCACGCGGGGCCACTCGGGCCAGTCGTTGCCGGGGGCGCGGGCCGCGGGTGGGCAGGGCATCATTTCCAGCTGCATGACGCTCTCGCAGCCCTGGCGGATGGCCGTGCCGACGCAGTCGTTGCCGGTGTCGCCGCTGCCGATGACCAGCACGCGCTTGCCCGCGGCGGAAACCGCCTTGCCGTCCGCAAAGTTGGAATCCAGCAGACTGCGGGTCACGCTGGTCAGGTAATCCACCGCAAAGAAGATGCCCTGCGCGTCGCGGCCCGGGGCCTGGATGTCGCGGGCCTGCTTCGCGCCGCAGCACAGCACCACGGCGTCATAGCGGGCCTTCAGCTCCTCGGCGCTGACCGTATTGCCGACGTCGGCGTTAAAAACAAACTCAATGCCCTCGTCCTGCAAAATTTTCACGCGGCGGTCAATGACCCACTTTTCCAGCTTCATGTTGGGGATGCCGTACATCAGCAGGCCGCCCGCGCGGTCCTCGCGCTCATAGATGGTCACGCGATGGCCGCGCTTGTTGAGCAGGTCGGCCACGGACAGGCCCGCGGGACCTGCGCCGATGACCGCCACGGTCTTGCCCGTGCGGGCCGGGGGCGGCACGGCATGAATGGCGCCGCTCTCGTAACCGTATTCCACGATGGCGCGCTCGTTTTCCTTGACCGTGACCGGGTCACCCGTGACGTTGCCGCAGGTGCAGGCCGCCTCGCACAGGGCGGGGCAGACCCGGCTCGTGAACTCCGGGTATCGGTTCGTGGCGATCAGCCGGTGCACGGCCAGATCCCACTTGCCCTGATAGACCAGGTCGTTCCACTCGGGGATCAGGTTGTTCAGCGGGCAGCCGCTGAACATGCCGCCCAGCTGAACGCCGCTCTGGCAGAAGGGGACGCCGCAGTCCATGCAGCGTGCGCCCTGGGCCTGCTGCTCGTCGGTGTGCAGCGGGACGTGAAACTCGTTAAAATTTCGGATGCGCTCCTCGGGCGGCAGCTCTAAACTGGTCTGCCGCGTAATTTCCATAAATCCTGTCGGTTTGCCCATGGTACTCTGCCTCCCTTACTTTGCGCTTTTCATGGCGTAGAACGCCTCGATCTGGGCCTGCTCGCTGTCCTCGCCCTTTTCCTCCATCTGGGCGATCAGGCGCAGCATTTTGTCGTAGTCGTGGGGCAGGACCTTCTTGAACTTGGGCAGATACTCGCCGAAGTTGTCAAGGATTTCCTTGCCGCGCGGCGACCCGGTCAGCTCCACATGCTCACGGATCAGGTCTTTTAACAGCGATACATCGTACTTGTGCTCCACAGGCTCCAGGCTGACCATGTCCTTGTTGACGCGCTGGTAGAAGTCCCAGTCCTCGTCCAGCACGTAGGCGATGCCGCCGCTCATGCCGGCTGCAAAGTTCTTGCCGGTCTTGCCAAGTACGACCACCGTGCCGCCGGTCATGTACTCGCAGCCATGGTCGCCCACGCCCTCCACAACGGCAGTTGCGCCGGAGTTGCGCACGCAGAAGCGCTCACCGGCCACGCCGTTGATGAACGCCGTGCCGCCCGTAGCACCGTACAGTGCCACGTTGCCGATGACGATGTTCTCGCTGCGGTCAAAGGCGGCGTCCTTCGGCGGGTAGACGACGAGCTTGCCGCCGGACAGACCCTTGCCGATGTAGTCATTCGCGTCGCCGACCAGCTCGAGCGTCAGGCCCTTGGGGATGAACGCGCCGAAGCTCTGGCCGCCGTAGCCGTGGCAGACGACATGGAACGTGTCGTCGGGCAGCGTGTTGCCGAACCTGGCGGTGATCTCGCTGCCAATGATCGTGCCGAACGCGCGGTCCGTGTTGCCGACGTCCAGCGTGACGGTGCTGGGCTTCGGCTCGGCGGAGTCGAAGCTCTTTTTGAACTTCTTCATCAGGATGCGCATGTCGGGGGTCTTTTCCAGCTGGAAGTTGTAAACATCCTTCGCGTTGAAGTGTACGTTGGAGTTCTCGACCAGCGGGTTCTGCAAAAGCGCGGTCAGGTCCATCTCACCGGCGCGGGAGCCTGCGGGCGCGGCTTTGACCTTGAGCAGGTCGGTGCGGCCCACCAGCTCATCGACGGTGCGCACGCCGAGCTTTGCCATGTACTCGCGCAGGTCCTCGGCCATGAAGCGCATAAAGTTCATGATGTACTCGGGCTTGCCCTTGAACCGCTTGCGCAACTCGGGGTTCTGGGTGCAGATGCCCATGGGGCAGGTGTCAAGGTTGCAGACGCGCATCATGACGCAGCCCATGGCCACCAGCGGGCCGGTGCCGAAGCCGAATTCCTCGGCACCCAGCAGGGCGGCAATGGCAACGTCGCGGCCACTCATCAGCTTGCTGTCCGCCTCGATGCGGACGCGGCTGCGCAGACCGTTCATGATCAGGCACTGGTGTGCCTCGGCAATGCCCAGCTCCCACGGCAGACCTGCGTTGTGGATGGAGTTGCGGGGGGCTGCGCCCGTGCCGCCGTCAAAGCCGGAAATCAGGATGACCTCCGCACCGGCCTTGGCAACGCCCGCGGCAATCGTGCCGACACCGGCCTCGCTGACGAGCTTGACGTTGATGGCTGCCTTGCGGTTGGAGCACTTCAAATCATAGATCAGCTGCGCCAGGTCCTCAATCGAGTAAATATCGTGGTGGGGCGGGGGAGAGATCAGGCCGACGCCGGTGGTCGAGTTGCGGGTCTTGGCGACCCACGGGTAGACCTTGCCGCCGGGCAGCTGGCCGCCCTCGCCGGGCTTCGCGCCCTGCGCCATCTTGATCTGGATCTCACTGGCGGAGACCAGATACTTGCTTGTCACGCCGAAGCGGGCGGATGCCACCTGCTTGATGGCGGAGTTGCGCTCGGTGCCGTAGCGGTCCTCGGCCTCGCCGCCCTCGCCGGTGTTGGACTTGCCGCCCAGACGGTTCATGGCGATAGCCATGCACTCGTGGGCCTCCTCGGACAGTGCGCCGTAGCTCATGGCCGCGGTCTTGAAGCGCTTGACGATGGAGTCAACGCTCTCGACCTCGTCGAGGGGCACGCCCTGCTCGGGATAGTTGAAGTCCAGCAGGCTGCGCAGGTGCATCGCGTCGCCGTTCTCATTGGCAGCGGCGGCGGTGTACTGCTTGAAGGTATCGTAATTGCCGGTCCAGCAGGCCTGCTGCAAAAGGTGGATGGTCTGCGGGTTGTAGAGGTGCTGCTCGGCAGCGGGGCCGCCGCGGAATTTGTGCGCACCCAGGCTCGGCAGTTCGCGGTTGATGTCCAGACCCAGCGGGTCGAATGCTTCCTGATGGCGGGCTTCCAGATCATTCTGGATGTCCTGGATCGTGATGCCGCCCACGCGGGAGACGGTGTTCGTAAAGTATTTGTCGATGACCTCTTTCGAGATGCCCAGCGCCTCAAAGATCTGGCTGCCCGCGTAGGACTGGATCGTGGAAATGCCCATCTTGGACGCGATTTTGACAATGCCCGCCAGCACGGCCTTGTTGTAGTCGCTGACAGCGGCGTAGTAGTCCTTGTCGAGAAGGCCGTCGGAAATCAGCTCACCGATAGTCTCCTGCGCCAGATACGGGTTGATGGCAGCTGCGCCGTAGCCCAGCAGCGTGGCGAAGTCGTGTACCAGGCGCGGCTCGCCGCTTTCCAGAATCAGCGCCATGGCGGTGCGCTTGCGGGTGCGGACCAGATACTTGCTGACCGCGCCCACAGCCAGCAGGCTGGGAATGGCGACGTGGTACTCGTCAATGTCACGGTCCGACAAAATCAGGATGTTCGCGCCGTCGCGGTAGGCGCGGTCCACATCGACAAACAGGCGCTCAATAGCCTTTTCCAGGTCGGTGTTCTTGTAGTAGCAGATGGACAGCGTCACGACCTTGAAGCCGGGCACGTCCATGGCCTTGATCTTGAGCAGGTCGGTCTCGGTCAGGATCGGATTCTCGATTTTCAGGACCTTGCAGTTGTCGGCGTCCTCCTCCAGAAGATTGCCCTGCGCACCGACGTAGACGGTGGTCGAGGTGACGATCTTCTCGCGCAGCGCGTCGATGGGCGGGTTCGTGACCTGCGCAAACATCTGCTTGAAATACTCGCTCAGATTCGGGCGGGTGTGGCTCAAAACGGCCAGCGGAGTATCGCTGCCCATGGCCCCGGCGGGCTCGCCGCCGTTCTTGGCCATCGGCAGAATGATCGTGGAGACGTCCTCATACCGGTAGCCGAACGCCTTCTGCAGCTGGACAAGCGTATCCTTCGTGTAGCTGGGCACCTTCTTGTTGGGCACCTTCAGGCTGGACAACGGGACGAGGTTGCGGTCCAGCCACTCGCCGTAGGGCTGGCGGCTGGCGTAGTCGGCCTTCAGCTTTTCGTCGTCCACCAGCTCGCCCCTGACGGTATCCACCAGCAGCATCTTGCCGGGGCGCAGACGGTCCTTGCGCACGACCTCGTCAGCGGGAATGTCGAGCACGCCGACCTCGCTGGAAAGGATCAGGCGGCCATCCTTCGTGATGTAGTAGCGGCTCGGGCGCAGACCGTTGCGGTCCAGCACTGCGCCCATCACGTCGCCGTCGCTGAACAGGATGCTGGCGGGGCCGTCCCACGGCTCCAGCATCGTGGCATAGTACTGGTAGAAGTCGCGCTTCTTCGGGTCCATCGACTTGTTGTTGTCCCACGGCTCGGGGATCGTGACCATGACGGCCAGCGGCAGATCCATGCCGTTCATGACCATGAATTCCAGCGTGTTATCCAGCTGGGCAGAGTCGGAGCCGCCCTGGTTGACGATGGGCAGAACCTTCGTCATATCGTCCTTTAAATAGTTGGAACCAATGGTTTCCTCGCGGGCAAGCATCGTGTCCACGTTGCCGCGGATCGTGTTGATCTCGCCGTTGTGTAGGATGAAGCGGTTGGGGTGGGCGCGGTTCCAGCTCGGGGATGTGTTCGTCGAGAAGCGGCTGTGCACCATGCCGATGGCGGATTCATAGTCGGCGTCCTGCAGATCGGGATAGAACAGGCGCAGCTCCTTGACGAGGAACATACCTTTATAGACAATGGTGCGGCTGGACAGGCTGCAAACGTAGGTGTCGGGGCTGGACTGCTCAAACACGCGGCGCGCCACATAGAGGCGGCGGTCAAAGGCAATGCCTGCCTCGACGCGCTGCGGCTTGCCCACAAAGCCCTGCCAGATGCTGGGCATGCAGGCAATGGCCTTGTGGCCGAGCACCTCGGGGCGGGTGGGAACCTCGCGCCAGCCTAAGAAGGGCAGACCCTCCTTTTTGCAGACGATCTCAAACAGCTTCTTGGCCTGGTTGAGTTTGAGCTCATCCTGCGGGAAAAAGAACATGCCAATGCCATATTCCCGTTCTGCGCCCAGGGTCAGCCCCTGCTCGGCGGCGGCCTTCTGGAAGAATTTGTCGCTGATCTGCGTCAGAATGCCGACGCCGTCGCCGGTCTTGCCCTCGGCGTCCTTGCCCGCGCGGTGCTCCAGATGCTCGACGATCTGCAGCGCGTCGTCAATGGTTTTGTGGCTCTTGCGCCCCTTGATGTCCACCACAGCGCCGATGCCGCAGTTGTCATGCTCAAACCGGGGGCTGTACAGCCCGGCGGGGGTCTTGCGCTCGGTAAAGTTTTCCATACCTCGTTTGCTCCTTTCCCAATCCCGTTAAACCGCGCAGCGTCGCACATTTGCCGTGCGGGCGGGATAAACAAAAAAGACGCTCCCAACAGGGCACACAGGCCCCTTGTGGGAACGTCTTTGTTCTTGTCTGCATCATACCATAGATGCCGCCGCTTTACAATCCTGAAGCAGAAGATTTTACGGAAATTAAGCAAAAAACGTTTAGAAATTTGGTTTAACAAGCGTAAACTTAATAAAATTAAGCTACGTGGACTTTCTGCCGCTTTGTAGGGGCGGCATATATGCCGCCCGCTGCCTAACGGCATCCCCCTTTTCCGGTTTGCCTTGTAGGGAGGGGTCTTGACCCCACCGCGGCGGCCTGTGGGCAGGCCGCCCTACAATCCCCGGAAAGCGTGTGCCGCCATGCGGGGCGTCGGGGACGCCGCCCCCTACAAAGTGCGCCGCGAACGTTCCGCCGCCCGCTGCCTAACGGCATCTCTCTTTTCCGGTTTGCCTTGTAGGGAGGGGTCTTGACCCCACCGCGGCGGCCTGTGG
>ERZ839767.5500-NODE-5500-length-11286-cov-4.391149_pt1 | contig 11286 bp, 8 predicted proteins | sample MGYA00519879_ERZ839767 | MGnify/ENA primary metagenome ERZ839767 (study PRJEB31850, sample SAMEA3708852) | human gut metagenome | biome: human gut; feature: human-associated habitat; material: faeces | place: China | collected 2014 ...
TCGTAGTGGCAGTTCTTCTGTATCTGGTACTGGCCCTGATTATCCGCCTGGTAGGCGTAAAGCGCGTGATGCGTTTCCTCCCGCCGGTTGTGACCGGACCGGTTATCATCTGTATCGGACTGAGCCTTGCACCGTCTGCGGTCAGCAATGCATCCACAAACTGGCTCATTGCAATTGTGGCACTGGCGGTCATCATTATTTTCAATATCTGGGGAAAAGGAATGTTCAAGATTATTCCGATTCTTCTCGGTGTAGTGATTTCGTATGTGTTCGCACTGGTTCTGCAGGGACTTGGTTTTACGAATCCGGACGGATCTGTTATTTTAAATTTTTCCGGCGTTTCCTCGGCGGCTGTTGTCGGACTTCCACCGTTTATCCTGCCGAAATTTAATCTTACAGCGATTCTTATCATGGCACCGATTGCCATTGCGACCATGATGGAGCATATCGGAGATATTTCCGCGATTTCTGCAACGGTAGGACAGAACTTTATTGAGGACCCGGGATTGCATCGTACCCTGATCGGTGATGGAATTGCAACTTCCATTTCTGCAATGATCGGAGGACCCGCAAATACAACCTATGGAGAGAACACAGGCGTTCTGGAGTTGTCCCGTGTACATGATCCGAAGGTTGTCCGTCTTGCGGCATGTTATGCGATCGTTTTAAGTTTTATCCCGAAAGTAGCAGAGATTATTGCTTCGATGCCGGCATCCATTATTGGCGGTGTCAGCTTTATTCTTTACGGTATGATTTCTGCTATCGGTGTAAGAAATGTGGTTGAAAACCATGTGGATTTCACCAAGTCCAGAAACCTCATTATTGCAGGTGTGATCTTAGTTTCCGGTCTCGGATTCTCAGATGGACTGACCTTTACGATCGGAAGCACTTCCATTACCCTGACATCCCTTGCCATCGCAGCGATTGCCGGAATCGTGCTCAATGCGATTCTGCCGGGAAATGATTATGCATTTGGAAAAGACCCGGAAGGAGATGCATCTCGCGGTGTGGATCTGCGTCCGCATGAGCTGGAACAGGAACTGAAAAATCAGAAATAGAATGTTTATCCAAGAAGTGCAATGCCAAAGACGGCGAGAAACAGATTTTTGACCAGCCAGTTGAGCAGTACAATGGCAAGCGCGATCCACAGATAAATATCACGATAATGCATCCCGATGGCAAAACGTCCGCGGGATGCTTTTTCTATGGTCTGGGACAGCATAAACCAGCCGAAAAAGACAGCGGTATACACAACAATCGGATGGTAAAAGAAAGAGCGCACAATATGTCCGTGCAGCAGGGCATGAATTGCGCGTGTGCCGCCGCATCCGGGACAGTAGTACCCGGTCAGATTGTGCAGGACACAGCCATCCGGAGGAAATATCCACAGGAAATAACCGCTTTTCCATGCAAGTCCGAGCACGAGTGCGAGAATAAGACATACCCAGCCGATGATATAAAAAGAAAAATCTAAAGTTTTGTCCGTGCGTAATATATTTGAAATCTTCATGGAAATTATGTTAGCAAATGAATGGGAAAAAGTCCAGCCGGTGTTGACATTTTCGGACAATGTGAATATAATAACGATGAAAAATAAAGAAGGAATTCTTCGGGGCAGGGTGCTGCGGATGACGCATATTCCCGACCGACGGTATAGTCCGTGAACTGCTTTTTGCAGCCGAACCGGTGAGATTCCGGTACCGACAGTATAGTCTGGATGAGAGAAGAAAAAGTGCAAATTAATGTTTGCACTGTTGACTGTATGCTAGAAAAAGAACCCCGATAGAGAAATCTATCGGTTTTTTATTTTCTGATCATATATGCAGGCAACACTCCTCTGGAATTCCATTGATTCTGAAAGGAGAGTTCGTATGAGTGAACAGACAAAGACAGCAGTAAAACAGGGAGGCATGAATACAAAAGTACGCTATATTACGGTTACAGCGATGCTTTCTGCCGTAGCGTTCGTGCTTATGTATCTGGAGATTGCCATTCCGATCATGCCATCATTTATCAAATTTGATTTTTCGGATCTGCCGGCACTACTTGGAAGCTTTGCGCTCGGACCAGTGTGTGGGGTATTGATCTGTCTGATCAAGAACGTTCTCCATCTGGCATTTTCAAACAGTATGTTTGTTGGAGAACTTTCCAATTTTATTCTCGGAGCCGTGTTTGTGGCAATTGCAGGTAATATCTACAAACATAAAAAGACCAAAAAGAGTGCAGTAGTCAGTGGTCTGGTTGCAGCATTGGTCATGGGAATAGTCAGTGTGTTTTCCAATTATTTTGTGGTTTACCCGGTATATTACAAGGCTGGTATGGCAGAGGAAGCCATCCTGCAGATGTATCAGGCGATTGCACCATCCATGAAAAGTGTACTGCAGTGCCTGATCTGCTTTAATCTTCCATTTACAATTGTAAAAGGACTGATTGCAGTTGTCATCTGTATGCTGATTTACAAACCGTTATCTCCAGTTTTAAAGGGACGTTTAAGTGAATGACATCGCCTCTGGTGAGTCTTCATGGTGGCTGTGCTTATTAGCATGGCCACTTTTAATGTTAAGGAGAGTTAAAAGAGAACATGATAAAACTCCTCATTGCCATAACACCCAATATACAGTAAAATAATAACAAATCCGTAAGACACAAGGAGTAACAGTTATCATGCAGTTTAAGAGAACATTAGAAATTAAGGTAAATCATAAGCATATGATAATCAATGTCGCAGATATACTATATATCAAGGCATCGGTGAATGACTGTTACATTCATGTGACAAGCGGAAGCGTATATAAGACCAGAAGCACTTTAGAGGCAATGAAGGCACAGGTCGGGGAATACTTTCTGAGATAGAGAATTTTCTATCAATGAAATATAAGATAGACGCAGATGATAGGATACACGAACTGCCATACGGCTGCGAGCCAAAAGCAGTTTAATCCACAGATATAAGAAAGGAGGCAGTCTATGAGAAAAAAGATAAGCCGGATAAAAAGAGGTCTGGCGGTAATGCTATCTGTCTGCATGGTATTCGGTGTGGCACCGATTCAGGCAGGGGCAGAGGAAAATGATTCAGAAATTGCAGTGCAGGCAAATGATAGTGCTGGAAAGACTGAACAGCAATCCACGGAAGAGGAAGAGTGTAAGCATGAGGGGGTTGAAATAACTTTCAACAGCAACGGTTTCGGAAACTGCCCGAAATGCAATGCAACCGTATATCAGCCTGCTGTTGAAACAACTGACAAATATGACATTGACGATGACAGCATGAAAGAGAATGTTTACGAAATCAGCAATGCAGGTCAGCTGTACTGGTTTGCAGGACTTGTAAACGGCACTCTTGATGGAGTTAAACAAAACAGATTAGCCAATGCAATTCTGACAGCCAACATCACAGTAAATGAAAATCTTCTTGATTCCTTACAATACGATACAGAGGGTAATGTTTCCAACGGAAGTGATTTTATAAGCTGGACACCGATTGCAGATTGTATGGGAGATCATATAACACTGTATTCAGGAACGTTTGACGGAAATAATAAAACCGTAAGTGGTTTATACTTTAATGATAATTCAGCACATATTGGATTATTCGGAAGTTCAGAAGCTGATGGCAACATAAAAAATGTTGGAGTTGTTGATTCCTATTTCAAGGGGAATAATTTTGTGGGCGGTGTGTGTGGACGCAATGACGGCACAATCACAAACTGTTATAATGCAGGGAATCTTACCGCTATTGAGTCATCTGCTGCTATAGGCGGTATATGTGGATACAATGGTGGCACAATCGCAAACTGTTATAACACAGGAACTGTTACCGCTACCGGCCCGGTAGCTTCTGTGGGTGGTGTGTGTGGTTGTAGTATGGCACCAATTTCAAACTGTTATAACATAGGAACTGTTACTGCTACTAGCTCAAGTGCTGATATAAGCGGTATATGTGGATACAATTATGGCCCAGTCACAAATTGCTATTACCTCGCAGACACAGAAGATGAAAATGGCGGCAAAACCACCGCACAATTTGCAAGCGGTGAAGTTGCGTATCTTCTCTCACAAGGTTGTACAGTAGGTGAAGGTGAAGATGCCGTAACTTACAGTGGCTCCATCTGGGGACAGGCACTTGGCGAAAATGGTGATACATATCCTGTTCTTGATATTACAAAAAAAGTTTATCAGGTAGATAAATATGACGGCTGTGAAGGAAAACCGGGCAGTTCAACAAAGGTATATTCCAATCAGAGTACGTCAATATATGGAGAACATTCTTTTGCTTATGAGCCTGTAGAAAATGGTAATGCTATTAAGGCAGCTTGTAGCGAGTGTGGTGCAACCTACACCGTAAAACTTACACGGCCGGCAGCAACATCAGATGAAAAAATTGTCTATGATGGAACAGAAAAGAAAGCCGGAACAGCAATAGACTCTGGCAACACGGGTATAGAGACAATTCCTGAAAATGCCATTACCTATGCAACGGTAACAAATGGCACACCATCTACTTATAGTACAACAGCACCGAAAAATGCCGGTACATACAAAGCAAAGCTTACATTAGGCACAGGAGATAACATAGTTTCTATTGAGATAAATTTTACGATTGAAAAAGCAGCTTCACCGACTATAGCTGGTGAGGAAAAGAGTTATGCATATTCAGCCGGTTCAGCCGGCAAGACAATCGGTGTGGATATTGCAGGAAAGTTCCCAACGGATAGGGGCATTACAACATATGCGGTTGCAAAGACAGATACAGAGCAGCTTTTAAGTGAGGTAACTGTCGATACAGCCGGAAATCTGACCTATAAAGTAAATCAGGTAGACTCGACCAAGGTTGGAAAGACAGCAATTATCGCGGTAACAGCTTCAATGGAGAACTATGAGAATGCTGGATACACGCTGACGATTAGTAGTATTGATAAGAAGGCGGTAGAGATTAAGAGTGGAAACAGCGTATCCGTAGATGGAAGCAATGTGCTGATCTATGGTGAAAAGATTTCAAAGCTGACACTCGCAAATACCGTTTTTGTGGAAGCCGGTACAGATGATGTGATAGAAGGTATCCTTTCATGGAGTAATCCGGATGCGATACCGGCAGCCGGAACCACACAGGCGGGCTGGATATTCAAGCCAGCAGACGGTACGCATTACGCAGAACTTACCGGAAAAGCAGCCATCACAGTAGCCAAGGCAACACCTGTAATTGCGGAGAAGTTGACAGCAACCGCACTTACTTACGGACAAAAGCTTTCTGACAGTACCCTGACAGGAGGCAAGGCAACATACAAAACAGTCGATGGAACAGAGGTAGCAGGAACATTTGCATGGAAGAATAGTAATATTAAGCCTACAGTAGCCGACAGCGGAAAGACAGAGTATGATGTGACATTTACACCATCAGATACAGATAATTATAATGCTGTTGATATGAAAATCAGTCTTACGGTCAACAAGGCAGCGAAAGCTCCAAACATGCCGGAAGCTGCGATGGCACCGGCGCACAGTGCAAAGAAGGTTGGTGACATCACGCTTCCGGATGGCTGGAACTGGTCAGACACCGACAAGGATAAAGAACTTACAGATGGTGTGGCTGTGACAGCAACAGCAGTTTATACAGGAGCAGACAAGGGCAATTATGAGAATGTGAGCGTGACAATCACCATTACTCGCAGTTCCTGTGACCATAAGAATACGGAAGTGAGAGATAAGAAAGAAGTTACCTGTACCGAGGATGGATACAGTGGCGATGTCTATTGTAAGGACTGTACCGTATTAGTGACCAAAGGATCTGTGATTACGCATCCGGGTCATCTGTTAAGAGAAGTAGCAGCAAAGGATGCGACAGCGACTGTGGCAGGCAATATAGCATACTATGTATGTGAGAATGCAGGCTGCGGCAAGTACTTTGCGGATAATGCGGCGAAGACGGAGATTACCGATAAGTCAAGCATTATCATTCCGGCTACAGGAGATGGTTCATCGTCAGGAGATGGTTCTTCATCCAGTGGCGGTGCCTCAAGTGGAGGCTCATCAAGTGATGGTACATCTGGTGGCGGTACATCATCGGGAACAACCGATAAGCCGTCTGTACCCAAAAAAGGTACGAAGATAAAGGGCAACGATGGTTCGACTTACATAGTTACGAGTGGCAAGGGCAAAACACCGACAGTACAGTACACTGCTCCAAAGAGTACTGCAAAAGGAACGGTTACCATTCCGGCAAAGGCTAAGGTTGATGGAGTATCTTATAGAGTAACATCCATCGCCGACAATGCCTTTAAGAATAATAAAAAGATTACAAAAGTCGTGATTGGAAATAACATCGTTTCCATCGGCAAAAATGCCTTTGCAAAGTGTACTAAGCTTGTAAGCGTTATCATAGGAAAGAATGTGATAAAGATTGGCAAAGATGCATTTGCCGGATGTAAGAAGTTAAAGAAAATCGTAATCAAGACAAAGAAACTGACGAAGAAGTCAGTCGCTAAAGGAGCATTTCGCAGTGTTGGCAAAAAGGTTGTCGTGCAAGTGCCAAAGAGTGAGTACAAGGCATATAAGAAGCTGCTTCGTGCGAAAGGACTTTCTAGGAAGGTCAAGATTAAGAGATATTAATTTCAAAATCCGGATGCTTGCAATGGAAGCACTTTGTAAATTTGTGAAAATGGAATACAAACATCCTTTTACACCTCTTGCCGGGGCTAACCGGTAGGAGGTGTTTTTTGATGCGTAATGACAACAGAAGTGTAACGAACAGGTTCTAATGAGAGTAATCACTCAAAGAGCCTCTTTTTTGTTGGTTCATTTTAAAAGTTTTCGATATTCGGATGGCGAACAGCCCTTTTGTTTATGAAACAGCCGACTGAAATACAGTGGGTTATCGTAACCGACAATGCGTGCAATTTCATTTACGGCATAATTTGTGGTTTCCAATAACATCTGGGCATTAGTGATTCGGATGGAGGTGATAAACTGCATAGGTGTTGTACCGGTAGATTTTTTGAAATTCCGAATAAACCAACTGACACTCATTCCTCTGGAAGCAGCATATTCTTCGATTTTGATATCACGGTTATAGTTTTCGTTAAAATAGGACGCAGCAGTATCCATTTCATGATCTAGGTACTCATTTTTTAGGACATATTTGCTGTTAAGTTCCCGGTGAAAGACAATTAGTAAATGACGCAGCAATAGTGTCAGCATTTCTTCATAGTTATCCTGGCATCTTTGTAATTCTAAAATAATTTGTTTGAAAATACGCTCGTATTCCAGTGATGTTCCAACATGGAAGATACGCTGGTCATTCGGGAAACCATAACTTCTTAAAATGTTCTTTACATCACTTCCGGTAAAATGCACCCAGTAAACTTCTGTGCGAATATCGAAAATTAAAATATGATGTATTTTCACAAGCAGATGTGACAGAACAATAACGGTTTGCCGCATCTTTTGGAAGTTGATTGATTTTTAGGCAATATGCAATGTTAATTGTGCCACGATAAAGTGTATGGTTGAGGTAATTATGCCGATATATACTAAAAAAGCAGAAAAACGGATTTATAATGTGGAGATAGACAGGGAGAAGTGTAGAAAATGAAAGGGCAAAATATGAATAAAACAGAAAACAAGATGTATAATTTTATGATTTTTTTTATTAGTCAGACTGTATCAGAATTGGGAACTTCAATGACTGGATTTGCGACCGTTATTTGGATGTATTCTAAAAGTGGACAGGTTATGTCTGCATCTTTACTGGCAATCTGCAGTACAGTCCCATATTTAATTGTGAGTCTTTTAGGAGGAGCGACTGTTGATAAAATGAATAAGAAAAAAATTATGCTTATTTGTGATTCTATAGCTGCAACAGGTTCAGTATTTCTTCTGAGTTGTTATATTTTGGGGGCTTTACAGTTGTGGGTATTGTGTCTGGTTAATGTGATTAATGGATTTATGAATGCATTTCAAAATCCTGCTTCTCAAGTTACCGTCACATTATTAGTTGATAAAAAAGATTATGCAAGAATTGGTGGAATTCAATCTACAATAAGTGCATTGGTTGGGATATTTCAGCCCATTTTGGCAACGGCAATTCTTAATATGTTGGGATTACAATGGATTTTAATAATTGATTTATGCACATTTGTATTTGCATTTTTAGCGTTATTATTTGTTGTGCAGATACCTGATGAAATTCCCTCTGACAATCAAACATCATTTTCGGAAATATGGAATGGATTGAAAGAAGGGATTGACTTTGTAGTTGGGAATCGACCGATTTTAATGCTTCTGTTTATGTATTGTATTTTGGAATTTATAGGAGCAATTTCATTTGATGGTATGTTTACACCACTTCTTTTGGCGAGAACAAACAATAATGAAACAATAGTTGGGATTGTTTCTTCATTTATGGCATTAGGCTGTATAGTGGCAAGTGTACTGTTGTCAGTAATAAAACAGCCACAAAAAAAATTACCATTAATGTATTTTGGCAGTTATATGTGTTTGATTGGAATTACATTGTTTGGAATGGGAAGAAATCTTGTATGGTGGTGTAGTGTCGTATTTATTGGTTGTTTTGGAAGTCCGATATATCATACATATCAGACAATAATCATAAGAGAAAAAGTTGATACATCTATGCAGGGACGAGTTTTTTCATTACAGGGTATGATTACGCAGGCATTAACACCATTAGGTTTTTTAGGTGGTGGTATGTTGGCTGACTACATATTTGAACCATTTATGGAGAAAATGTCTTTAAGTAAAAATATTATAACTTTTCTTGTTGGACGGCAGAACGGTTCAGGAATAGGACTGATATTTGTTCTTGCGGGATTAACAGGGATTGCTGCACTAACAATTTTGAAATGCAATCCTGCAATAAAACAGTTAGACCAATAAATTTTAGTAAAAGATTATATAATAATATCGGGAGCGTCTATTTGTTGGAAAAGCAAATTAATAAAAACTTAACTTCGCATTGCGTGGACGATAGGAATATGTTAAGATAACCAGCAAAAGAATAAGCTCTCTTTTCCTGCAAATTTGTGGTACAATGAACAAAATACAGCAGCTATGAAGATAGCAGAAAGAAAAGAGGTAGACTATGAATATTGAAGATATGTTAGACATCAATGACTGTCCTTTATGTGACGGTGGAGCTTTATTAGAGGAGGAGTGTGGCTGCGGCTATTATGTTATGTGCATGGAATGTGGCTGTCATTCAGTTACGATTGATTTTCATTCAGAAGAAGAAAGGCTGGATGCCGCCAAAAGGACAGTTATGCTTTGGAATACGGGAAAAGTTATTTCAAGCAGTCCGGGAGAATGATTTTCACATGGTCAAGTGTAACAGTTCAGCCTTTCATTTATTACATTCATAAACCTGCCAGCAAGCTGTCAGTCGCTGCTTTGCAGCTTTTGTTCCTTTCATGTAATAAATGAAAGGCTATTCTACCGTAAAAAGATAATTGACAATATAATGAACAAGCTCATTATATTGTCAATTATCTTTTTACGGCTGAACTGTTACACTTTGTATTACAAAATGTAATGACAAATATAACAATTTGTGATAATATATCTCGTTGAGTGGTCTGATAAAATCAGATTCCAAATAAAACAAACGAGGAGAGTTTTTAAATGAGTGCAAATGTATGTATTATCATAGCAATTGTTGTATATCTTGGAGCAATGCTGTATGTTGGCTTTGCTTTTAGCAAGAACAACAACAATGCCGAGGATTTTTATCTCGGTGGAAGAAAAATGGGACCTTTTGTTACGGCGATGAGTGCCGAGGCGAGTGATATGTCAAGCTGGCTTCTTATGGGACTTCCGGGAGTGGCATATCTTTCAGGTATATGCAGTGCGGCATGGACGGCAATCGGTCTTGGAATTGGAACATGGCTTAACTGGTTTTTTGTATCGAGAAGGCTTCGCAGATATTCAAGCAATATCGGGGCTATAACTGTACCTGATTTCTTTTCAAAAAGGTATCACGATAATAAAAATATCATCAATGCCATTGCGGCACTTGTTATCATAATATTCTTTGTGCCATATACGGCATCCGGCTTTGCCGCCTGTGGAAAGCTTTTCCATACATTATTTGGTGTTGATTATATGGCGGCTATGATAGTGTCAGCACTTGTTATCATAGGTTATACTATTATGGGCGGTTTCGGTGCAGTCTGCACGACAGACCTTATCCAGAGTATCGTAATGTCACTTGCACTTGTAACAGTCGTTACATATGGTATCAATTCAGCAGGTGGATTTGCGGCAGTTATGGACAATGCAAGGTCACTTCCGGGTTATCTTTCATTAAATAACACATTTGATGCCGCAAACAATACATCAAACAGTTTTAGTTTTATTTCAATAGTGTCAACACTTGCATGGGGAATCGGATATTTTGGTATGCCGCATATTCTTGTAAGATTTATGGCTATTGAGGATGAAAAAAAACTCACGCTTTCAAGAAGAATCGCAAGTGTATGGGTTGTTATAGCTATGACAGTTGGTATATTTATCGGTGTTGTAGGACTTGCAATGACAAAAGCAGGTTCACTTGAAAATCTTGCAGACAGTGAGACTGTTATCGTAAGGATTACCGGACTTATAAGCAGACATGGTGTACTTGCGGCACTTATAGCAGGTGTTATCCTTGCAGGAATATTGGCAGCGACAATGTCAACATCAGACAGCCAGCTTCTTACGGCAGCATCGGGCGTATCGCAGAATATACTTCATGATTTCTTTCATGTAGAGATGGACGAAAAGAAAAGCCTGTTTACGGCAAGACTTACTATAATAGGTATATCTATAGTAAGTATATTTATGGCAAGAAATCCAAATTCCAGCGTATTCGGAATCGTATCGTTTGCATGGGCAGGCTTTGGCGCATCATTCGGTGCAGTAATGCTCTGTGCGTTATTCTGGAGAAGAAGCACACTTGCGGGAGCGTTATCAGGAATGGTGGCAGGAGGAGTGATGGTATTTGTATGGAAATATCTCGTGCGTCCACTTGGAGGAGCATTAGATATATATGAATTATTACCAGCATTTCTTGTATCGCTGGCAGTTATAATAATAGTAAGCCTGCTCACAAATAAGCCATCAGACAAAGTGTTAGCTGAATTTGATAAGGCAGCGGGAAAGTAAGGAAATATAGCATAAATATAGCATATGGAAATACAAAAACAGAGGTTACAAAATGACCTCTGTTTTTGTGTTTGTCCCGTAACAGTTCAGCCTTGCATTTCTTACATTCATAAACCTGCCAGCGAGCTGTCA
>ERZ839767.5501-NODE-5501-length-11286-cov-2.718725_pt1 | contig 11286 bp, 8 predicted proteins | sample MGYA00519879_ERZ839767 | MGnify/ENA primary metagenome ERZ839767 (study PRJEB31850, sample SAMEA3708852) | human gut metagenome | biome: human gut; feature: human-associated habitat; material: faeces | place: China | collected 2014 ...
TACCGTTCCTATATCATGTCCGGGACTGGCTTCGACAGCGACCATATCTCCTTTTTCGAGAGGTATTTTGGAGCTGTTCAGGAAATAACCTTTCCGGGTATTTTTGAATTGTACTTCTACATAATCGGTTGCATTTTCCGCATCAGGTACGTCGCAGAGCCAATCGTAGGTATTCAGTTTTGTATTTTGTATTTTGCTGCATCCCTTTTTCCCCATGCAGCAGCTTCCTTTATTTAGTTTGAAATCCATTTTCCGGTAATATATATGTTTTATAATGTGTATGGTACGTATGATACGTACAATTACGCAAAAATAGTCAAATATTCTCAGAGAATGAGCAAGGGATAGTGAAAAAACAAGAACAGGAAAAAAGTGAAAGGCCCCCAAGCCTGTATTTCTACCGTTTGGGAGCCTTTTATTATAAATATAGTAACAGTTTAGTCTACTAAGCCGTGACTTTTAAATACTTTGTGAATAGCTTCAAGCGCATAATCCAACTGCTCTTTCGTATGAGTTGCCATCAGGGAGAAACGGATCAGCGTATCTTCCGGAGCGACAGCCGGCGAAACTACCGGGTTTACGAAGATGCCTGCTTCGAACAGTTCCTTAACGATCAGGAATGTCAGGTCGTTGTCGCGGATGAACAAAGGAATGATCGGAGTAGCCGTATGTCCGATTTCGCAACCCATGTTGCGGAAGCCGTCCAAGGCATAGTGAGTCAGTTTCCACAGATGCTCGATACGTTCCGGTTCGCTCAGCATAATATCAAGTGCCGCACCAGCTGCTGCGGTAGCTGCCGGAGTGTTGCTTGCACTGAAAATGTAAGAGCGTGAATTGTGACGGAGGTAGTTGATGGTGTCTTTATCTGAAGCGATAAACCCACCGATGGAAGCCAATGATTTACTGAAAGTACCCATAATCAGGTCGACGTCGTCAGTAACACCGAAATGGTTACAAGTTCCGCGTCCGTGATCTCCGAGAACTCCCAAACCGTGTGCTTCGTCAACCATGATGCTGGCATTGTATTTCTTTGCCAAGGCAACGATTTCCGGAAGTTTGGCTATGTCTCCTTCCATACTGAATACACCGTCGATAACGATCAGTTTCACTTTGTCGGGTTCGCATTTCTGGAGTTGTTTCTCCAGCGAATCCATATCGTTATGCTTGTATTTAAGTTTGGTTGAAAAAGACAAGCGATGGCCTTCGATAATGGAGGCATGGTCCAGTTCGTCCCATAAGATATAATCTTCACGCCCTGTCAGGCAGGATACTACTCCCAGATTCACCTGGAAACCTGTTGAATACACGATTGCGTCTTCTTTTCCTACGAACTCGGCCAGACGCTTCTCCAATTGGACATGGATGTCAAGCGTACCATTCAGGAAACGTGAACCGGCACATCCCGTACCGTACTTTTTGATCGCTTCAATTGCTGCCTCTTTTACTTTAGGGTGATTAGTCAATCCTAAATAAGCATTTGAGCCAAACATCAGGACTTTTTTACCGCTGATCATCACTTCAGTATCCTGATCGCTTTCGATCATTCTGAAGTAAGGATAGATCCCTGCTGCCATAGCTTTTTGAGGAGCATCGTACTTTGCTAGTTTCTCTTGTAAAAGTTTCATATTATTATTGAAGAGAATGATTTTCTCGCTTATTAAAATTCCATTATAGAATTAAGGGTTTGTCGTGTACATATTCACCTATGTTTCGGCAAATCCAGCCGCAAAAGTAGTAAAAAAATAACTTATAGTAGCCTTAATGCTTTAAAAGTTTTATAAAAGCATTATTTTTGTCGCTTCAATCTTTATAAACAGTTAGGATGGACGGGAAAAAAATAAAGGTACAGGCTATAATAAATCCTATTTCCGGGGTGGGATCGAAGAGAAAGATCCCTAAGATGATCGAGCGGATGTGCGAGAAAGGAGGATGTCCGTTGGAAATTTCTTTTACGGAATATCCGGGACATGCCAGCGAGTTGACCCGGAAAGCGATCGATGAGGGGGCTAATTGCATTATAGCAGTTGGTGGTGACGGTACGGTGAATGAAATAGCCCGTGCTATGGTTCATTCGGATGCCGTTTTGGGGATTGTCCCGAAGGGGTCCGGCAACGGACTGGCCCGCGAGCTTCATATACCGATGGATGCTAAACGGGCGTTGGACCTGATCATAAAGGGGCATGTTTCAACAATCGACTGCTGCAAAGCTAACGACCGTGTTTTCTTTTGCACCTGCGGGGTGGGGTTTGATGCGGCAGTAAGCCAGAAGTTTGCCGAGGAAAAAAGGCGCGGTTCTCTTACCTATATAAAAAATACGGTGGCAGAGTATCTGAGTTATAAACCGGAGCCGTATGAACTGTTGGTGGACAACCAGACGATCAAGGAAAAAGCCTTCCTGGTGGCATGTGCCAATGCTTCCCAGTACGGGAATAACGCTTTCATAGCTCCGCATGCCAATATACAGGACGGACGGATGGACCTGACCATTCTGTCTCCTTTTACGCCACTGGACATAGCGCCGCTGGCAATCCAGTTATTTACGAAGCAGATAGACCGGAACAGTAAGATCAAAACGATGAAGGCGCAGCAGGTTACGATCATTCGCCAGAATCCGGGTGTCATGCATCTGGACGGTGAGCCGGTTATGGCCGACAGCCGGATCGATATTTCGATCATGCCGCAATCATTGCATGTGGTTACGCCGGAAGTCGTTTCCTTTACCGAGGAAGTCCATAATTTGTTCGGTGAAGTAACCCGCTTCTTCGATAAGAAATTACCTTACATTTTCAGGTAAAAATCTTTGGTCAGAGCAATATACTCCGGGGTATACTGATGCCGGGCTTCCTCGATGGTCAGTGTATTCCGGTTTTTTGTGTCTGTACTTGCAGGAGACAATTCGACCAGTAACCGTTTGGGTTGTGCTCCCGGAATGGGGATCACGTCCGTTTGCCGGCAAATATACAGGGAATTCTTTTGAGCGGTCTCCCTGACTTCTTCCAGTTGCTCGTAAGGCAATACCAATGCTATACGTCCGGCCAAAGAGAGTAATGCACGCGCATTTTCGATCAGTTCGGATAAAGACAGGCTGTCCGTATGGCGTGCAACCGAGCGTTTATTATCCGGACATTTCAGTGAATTGATAAAGTAAGGCGGATTGGAAACGATCAGGTCATATTTTTTCTGTGCCATAAAACGGGCGAAATCCGCACAGGAAGCAGGAATAACCTTTATTCTGCCGGCAAAAGGTGAAGCCGCCACATTTTCTTCCGCCTGGATACAGGCATCCTTGTCAATGTCGATCGCATCGATGTCTGCACAGCTCCGTTGGGCGAGCATCAAAGCGATGATGCCGGTCCCGGTTCCTATATCTAATATGTTTTTGCATGAGGCCGTATCCGCCCATGCTCCCAGCAATACAGCGTCTGTTCCGACCTTCATCGCGCATTTGTCATGCCGGATGGTGAACTTTTTGAATTGAAAATAAGGATTTGCCATACATATTTTTATAATGTAAGGTGCAAAAGTAGCTAGAATTGCCTGAAAAGCTGTAACTTTGGCACGTTTATTGTATCAATCTACACAATTGATAGGGAAGAAATATGATGAAAGAAAGAATGAAGAGGTTTGCCGATGAGTCGTATGACGATTTGGATGATAATATTGGGATTGTAATGCCCATCCTGACAGAGTGTGATGTGGATGAGGATTTTACAGAAGGTATAGATAAAGTAGGAAAAGTCGTTCCTATTCTTCCATTGAGGAATATGGTTCTTTTTCCAGGTGTTGCCATGCCGGTCATTGTCGGCCGGCCTAAGTCTATGCGTCTGATAAAAGAAGCAGTCCAGAAGAAAACACTGATAGGCGTTGTCTGCCAGAAAGAGATGAATACGGAGGATCCGGGTTTTGATGACCTGTATACTACCGGTGTGATCGCTGATATTGTGCGTGTGTTGGAAATGCCGGACGGTACGACTACGGTGATTCTGCAAGGTAAGAAGCGTTTTTCCCTGGATGCCCTGGAAGAAACGGAACCCTATCTGAAAGGAAAGATATCCTTGTTGGAAGATAAGATGCCAGATAAGACCGACCGTGAGTTTGAAGCGCTTATCTCAACGATCAAGGATCTGACAATTAAAATGCTGGGTTCGTTGAGCGAACCGCCCCGCGATCTGATATTTTCCATAAAGAATAATAAGAATGTTCTTTATCTGGTCAATTTCTCCTGTAGCAATATCCCCAGCGGAGCAGAAGAGAAACAGGAACTGCTGCTGATCGGTGCCATGAAGGACCGCGCATACCGCTTGCTGTTTATCCTGAACCGTGAATATCAGCTGGTAGAATTGAAAGCCTCTATCCAGATGAAGACACATGAGGATATCAATCAGCAACAAAGGGAATATTTTCTGCAACAGCAGATCAAGACTATTCAGGAAGAGCTGGGTGGAAATATAAATGAACTTGAAATACGGGAGTTACGGGATAGGGCCTTTAAGAAGAAATGGCCGGCTTCTGTTGCTGAGATATTTGAGAAAGAAGTTCGTAAGCTGGAGCGTCTGCATCCGCAATCGCCCGATTTCTCTATCCAGACTCAATATGTGCAGACTATTATTAACCTGCCCTGGAATGAATACAGCAAAGATAATTTCAATCTGACACATGCCCAGAAAGTGCTTGACCGCGACCATTACGGGCTGGAAAAGGTGAAGGAACGTATCATTGAACATTTGGCTGTATTGAAGCTAAAAGGTGATATGAAGTCGCCTATCATCTGCCTGTACGGACCTCCGGGAGTGGGTAAAACTTCATTGGGTAAATCTATCGCTGAGGCACTGCACCGCAAGTATGTGCGTATCTCGTTAGGTGGATTGCATGATGAAGCGGAGATTCGTGGCCATCGCCGGACGTATATCGGTGCAATGAGCGGCCGTATTATCCAGAATATCCAGAAGGCCGGAAGTTCAAACCCTGTATTTATCTTGGATGAGATAGATAAAGTAACGAATGACTTCAAGGGTGATCCGGCTTCCGCACTGTTGGAAGTACTGGACCCGGAACAGAACTCGACTTTCCACGACAACTATCTGGATATCGACTATGACCTTAGCAAAGTGATGTTTATCGCTACGGCAAACAATCTGAATACGATCTCACAGCCTTTGCTGGACCGTATGGAACTGATCGAAGTGAGTGGATATATTCTGGAAGAAAAAGTGGAGATTGCCGCCCGTCATCTGATGCCGAAGCAACTGGAGGCACATGGTCTCAGCAAAGGCAAGGTAAAACTTCCCAAAAAGACATTGCAGATAATTATCGAATCATATACCCGTGAAAGCGGTGTGCGTGAGCTGGACAAGAAGATTGCCAAGATCATGCGTAAGCTGGCACGTAAAGTTGCTTCCGACGAAGCAATCCCGGCACAGATCAAACCGGAGGATCTTCACGAGTATTTGGGAGCGGTTGAATACAGCCGTGATAAATATCAGGGTAATGATTATGCCGGTGTTGTTACCGGGTTGGCGTGGACAGCGGTAGGCGGAGAGATTCTTTTCGTTGAGTCCAGCCTGAGCCGTGGCAAAGGTTCGAAGTTAACTTTGACAGGAAATCTGGGAGATGTGATGAAGGAATCTGCCATGTTGGCACTCGAGTATATTCATGCGCATGCCTCTTTGTTCGGTATTAATGAAGAGTTGTTTGAAAACTGGAATGTACATATCCACGTTCCCGAAGGAGCTATACCGAAAGACGGGCCCAGTGCCGGTGTGACTATGGTCACTTCGCTTGTCTCTGCTTTCACCCAGCGTAAGGTGAGAAAGAATCTGGCAATGACCGGCGAAATAACATTGCGCGGAAAAGTGCTTCCGGTAGGAGGTATCAAGGAAAAGATTCTGGCAGCCAAACGGGCAGGTATCAAGGAATTGATCCTGTGTAAGGAAAACCAGAAAGATATAGAAGAGATCAAAGCGGATTATGTGAAAGGATTGACTTTCCATTATGTGGAAGATATCCGTCAGGTGATCGACCTGGCTTTGCTGAAAGAGAAAGTAGACAATCCGTTGTTCTGATTCGATTACTTAGTGAGATAAATAAAATGAAAAAGCGGCTGTGTCGATATTTTTGACACAGCCGCTTTTGTGTTAATTAATACGAATGACATACTGAAAAAAAGTGTTTTTATTATTTTTGCTTCCAGAAAGCCGTTGATATTCATTTGTATTGTCATTTAAACGAATAAAAAAACACTAGTATGAGTCTATTTTACAAGGAAGAACATACCACCTGCTACAATTACCGTTTACCTTCTGTAGCTAACTTTAAAGTGTTGCGTTACGCAGCCGGTGAGGATTTCGTACCGGTTGATGTAAACCGGTCGGTTATCATTTTCTTAATGAAAGGGGAGGTCCTGCTGAAGAATGGAATGTATAAGGAATATCTCCACAAAGCCGGGCATTTTGTCCTGCATCCTCGCAACAGCGAATTTTATTTCAAAGTGCTTAAAGATTGTGTGGTTCTTAGTTGTGCGTTTGTACAATGCCTGAATTTATGTAACCGGTATGCTTTTGAAAAGCTGGTTAATTATTTGCCGGATAATTTTCAATACGAATTTCAAATGCCCTCGATCAGGGAACGCCTGAAAGAATTTTGTATTTTTCTTATCCATTGCCTCGACGACGGACTGCAATGTGCCCATTTCCATGAAAATAAAGAAAACGAACTTTTTCTTCTACTTAGATCGTATTATTCCAAAGAAGAACTGGCTATGTTTTTCCAGCCTTTATTGGCTACGGATCTGGACTTCAGGGATTTTGTAATGGATAACTATACCTTGAATATCACTGCTGCCAGCCTTGCCGAAAAATTGAATCTGACCCTCAAAACCTTCAATCGCCGCTTTGAAAACACTTTCGGAACTTCTTTTCACCAATGGGTGATACAAAAGAAGGTCGAACTGATCTGTCGAGACTTGACATTGACAGAGAAACCTGTTTCTGAAATAGCTATGGATTATAATTTTTCATCGGCAAGCTACCTGACTTCTTTTTGTAAAAAGAATGTTGGGAAAACGCCTATACAAATACGAAATGAAAAATAAAATTGATAAAACCTGTGTAAAACAACAGCTTTTTGTCCCAAAATCGTAATTGTTTGTCTTTTTTTTGCAATGCACGTTTTTCCCAAAGCCTGTAATTTTGCCCTTGTTAAAAAAAGGCATTTCTTCCTGGTGTGAATAAAGATAATAAAAGGCAAATAGTATTGTCCGGGTTGAAAGAAAGCCTATAAAAGTATTTTATTGGAAAATCGAAGACACACTCATGGTGTAAATATTCAGTGGTTTTAAGGAGAGCAGATATGGAGGTATCTGGTTGGCGGAGGATTCAAGCATGAATAAGACTGGATCCTCTCGCCTCACTGAAATATTGAAGTCTTTATTGGTATAGGTAGTCTTCGTTTCCTGAATAAAGAAGTGACCATATCCCTTGCGAAAAATGTCACGAAAAAATAAACAAAGAAACTATTTTGTCCCGACGAAAGCGGTACTCTCGTTGATATATGTTTTTAATTAGTTGAATGAATGAAACAAACACAGCGACATACAACTTTATTTGCATCCGCGTTTAATTTCCATGCGGGATGTGCTGTTTCGAAGGGACAAAATATTGTTGTTTCGTATCTGGACTACATTCTTTATAAAGAAATGCTTCAGCTAGCTGAAGATAGTCGAAGCGGACTTTCGGTGCCCGCTTCGACTATTGGTTCTAGTATATTTTCTGTTTTGTGTTGTTTTATGTATTCGAGAGAAGTTCTAAATAATCGGGTTGTCTTGTATGTCTCATTATTCCTGACCGTATTGAACCTTAGTTCGTGCATACGCGAAGAGTTGCCATCGTGCCCTCCATTGCAGGTTACCCTCGATGTGGAAGACAAGAACTACCATAATATTAATAGTGCCGTACGTTTTGGTTTCGAAGAGCGGAAGAGCGAAGAGCTGCCTTTCCGCGATTATGTCGGCACACTGACCTACCGGCTACACAATACCGAAACCGGCGAAGAGGTGCTGGTCGCTCCCGTGGCTCCCGTTGAGGGCGACAAGCAAATGCTCGCTTTGCCGATACCGGAAAACCTCCCCTTCGGCACATACGTCCTGACCGCCTGGGGTAACCTGGCCGACAGCACTATCCTGGCGGAGGAACACAAAGGAGCCGAACTGCATCCCGACAACCTTCCGGGCGAAGATATCTATCTTGCACACGACACACTGGTGTACGATCATCTCACGTACGATTATACGATTGGCATGAAACGCGTAAAAGGCAAATTGATTATCCGCGTAGAAGACATGCCCGTTCAATACCAAGCTTCATCGAAGGCGGTGACTGGCCTTTCGGGTTATGTGGACAACCGTTTCAATTACGACCGTTCGCTCGACATGCGGCTAGATACCGCCTGGCCCGCTCCTTGTGAGATACTGACAAAAACGATAATGGCTCCCTCCCTCGAACGCGACTTGTCGGTGCTGACGCTCCGTTTCTTCGAAGGCAACCAATGCAATGAAAGCGCGTACTGGATCAGCCCCGAGGCGGTGGCGATGACCATGCGGCGCAACGAGCTGACCATTATGCGATACGTGTACGACAAAAGCTGTTGTTGCTTTAAGATTTACATCTTGATCAACGACCACTGGGAAGTATTGCACTCTATGGAGATTTCATAAGAATATTAGCTAATATGTGTTTATATATTTAATTTTACAACAATGAAAAAAAGTAATTTTTTAGCTTTCGCAGCACTAGGTTTGCTGACGTTGGCATCATGTAGTGACAGCAATGATCCAATTATTGAAGGAAATGAACAAGAAACAGGCGAACAAGTTATCGTTTTAGATATGCAAGACACTGACGTATTGTCCACCAAATCACGTCCTTTGTATAGTACTTCCAATAAAGGGGCTGAGACGGTAACCGATTTGCAATTGTTGGTGTTTAAGGTAGGGAAAGATGACAATCAGAAAACATACGTGAAGTCTATCCATGTCCCTGATTGGGATCTTAAATCTTCCAAGTATGATTATGGACAAAAGATGACTATCCGGTTGACTGATGGTGATAAAATTACTAAGGATGAGATCGGTGAAGGTGAACAATTCACTATCGTAGCCGTTGGACAGGATGAAAAGACAACAGCACCGGCACCGTTTACATTTGGAACTAGCAATACTTCTCTTCCGGATTTAGTTATTGGAACAACTCCGAGTGCCCCAACCTGGAGCTCTGCTGCTGAAGCGGGAAAAGGTTTTAGTCCATTATTTACAGACGCAATTAATGATTATAAAACACCTGCCAGCGAAATCTTCTCAGGTGAATCAGAACCTACTTTACTGGCATTTAATCAAGGTGCTCAGATTAATGTCCTGCTGAAACGTCAAGTTGCCGGTGTATTGGGGTATTTCAACCGCATTCCTGCAAAAGTAGGTAGTGAAGCTGATGCTAAACACGTCGGCTTTATCCGCCTTGTTTCATCAGCAAGAAATAAACAGTTAGACTTAACAATCCAGCTGCCTAAGCAGAAAGACGATGCAACCGAAGATCAAAGCAAAGATGCAGAAACGATTGTGAATGGTTTCTCATCTGCTACTGCTAATGCGAAGTTTGATGCTACTGCTACTACTAGTCCTACTGGAGCAGACGATGCTTATATCGTTTACGAAATCGACCTGGCAAAATGGTTCCCGGGTGGTGTACAAGTTAGTGCAGATGGTGCTGCAAATACTTGGAAGACTGAAGCTATCGACTCTGATAACCTATTAAAAGCAGACAACTGGATCAACGCCATCAGCGCCGCCAACTCTGCCCCAACCCTTGCTCAAGGTGCCGTATTTGCGGGAGAATTTATGATTCCGTTCAACCAGGTAGAAAAAACGAATACATTCGAGCTGCAATTGCTCGGTTTTGCAGATGAAAAAGGCGAAAAAGCAATCCTAAAAAGCTGGAACGTCAAACTTGACAGGGCCTCTTGGGATTCAGGAAAGAATGACAATGCCAATATCTACAACATCTACCGCAACCACCTCTACCAGATCGGTAAACGCGGAAGCGGCGACGATCCTAACAACCCGGGCGTAGCCCCCGACAAACCACAGCCGTTGGATAAAGACCAGGATTTGACAATCCGTATCAACGACCAGTGGGAATTCATCCACGATATGGAAATCGAATAATACATCGAAGAATTTTTCTCCGAAAACTTCAAAAATGATGCAGGAAGCAAGCGGAACTTCCTGCCAACTTGAAAAACGCTTTTTCACCCTGGCGCGACCTCCCGAAGCGTCCGAAAATCATTTTTGAAGCTTTCGGAACTTTCCGGAAGGCTCGAAAACGTTGCGGCAACCTCGCGGGATTTTCCGCCTGTTTCCTGCAACGTTTTTGGAGTTTTCGGAATTATCCGCAACCTTTCCGAAGTTTTTTTCTATTTATAAATTAATAAAACAAAGATGTCATGAAAGAAATCAATTTGAAATTCGATCTTTCTCGCGCCCGTAATGCTGAGCATTACCAGTTTCACACCGATATGCTGAGTATCTTTACGGAAGACTTTGCCGAAAAGCAGAGTATCGCTATCCTACGCTCTGCCTACAAGCAATTGTTGGACATCGAAAACGAATGTTACCTGCAAAATCGTACTTACAAAGACACCGCAGCCGTGGAAGCCGCCGATCGCAAACGCGACGACCTTTTCTTGTATACGGCCCAGACCATCACTACCGGCAAGCTTTGTCCTATCGAATCGAAACAACAGGCTGCCATCGAACTCGATTACCTGATCAACCCTTATCGTAACGCTCCACGCTTGAACTATGCCTCCAACACGGCGGCAGTCAGCGATTTCATTGAAAAAATACGTCAGTCCCAATACACCGGCTACGTTACGGCTTTAGGACTCGACGAAGCACTCACCGCCCTCGATGCGGCCAATAAAGAATTTAACACGATTTACACCGGACGCTCGGCCGAAACACTCAGCCGTGTCACCTCCGACACAATGAAAACAATACGTCCCCGCGTAGACGTAGCTTACAAGGAAGCGGCTTCGGCCATCAATGCGCTCTATAAGGTGAACGCGCTGGTGAGCAAGGATGCCGCAAAGGAAACGGCGCTGGGCACGGCGATCGACCAGGCGAACGCCCTGATCATCCAGTTGCAACAAACACTCTCGAAAGCGGGCGTTGGTGCAAAACCTAATTTCAGACCCGACACCGATGGCGGCTCGACCGACAGCGGCAACGGTAACACC
>ERZ839767.5503-NODE-5503-length-11279-cov-3.053546_pt1 | contig 11279 bp, 6 predicted proteins | sample MGYA00519879_ERZ839767 | MGnify/ENA primary metagenome ERZ839767 (study PRJEB31850, sample SAMEA3708852) | human gut metagenome | biome: human gut; feature: human-associated habitat; material: faeces | place: China | collected 2014 ...
ATTATATATGTATCATTGTAACACTTTTGTTATAAAAAAGCCATATTCAAGCGCCAATAATATGGCTTTTTTATTTCTCAATCCTTTTAAATCCTTTCATAAATAAATGTACACATGTGCTATTGTTTTTGTGCACTTATCAACATAAACAAGAAAATACGGGTTTGGTAAAACAAACTCGAGGAAAAAATTGAAAAAAACAACTTGATTATACAGCAAAAACAACAAAATATCAATATAATCCAATAGATAATCATGATAAACAATGACATAAATTAAAATGAAATGTATAATCAGGGTAGAAAGTTTATAAAGACTCTCGGCAGATATATCTGACGGGAAGTGATATCAATGAAAACAGGAGGGATGAAAATGCAGATCGACGAGATTAAAGATCAAATTTGTGATGTGTGTCACAAAATGTGGCAGTTGGGCTGGGTTGCAGCAAACGATGGAAATGTAAGTGTACGTTTGGATGATGGAACATTTCTTGCAACACCAACTGGAATGAGCAAGAGCTTTATCACACCAGATAAGTTGCTTCGTATCGATGCATCAGGAAACATTTTAGAGGGAGCAGAGGGACTGCGTCCGTCAAGTGAGATTAAGATGCATATGAGATGCTACGAAAAACGTGACGATGTAAGGGCAGTAGTACATGCACATCCACCGACAGCAACTGGTTTTGCGGTTGCACACAGACCGATGGATATGTATAACATGATCGAGGATGTAGCTGCAATTGGAGCTGTTCCGCTTACACCATATGGAACACCGAGTACAACAGAAGTGCCGGATGCAATCGAGCCATATTTAAACGAGCATGATGTAATGCTTCTTGAAAACCATGGTGCATTAGCCGTTGGAAGTGATGTCATTACTGCTTATTATAGAATGGAAAGCCTTGAATTGTGGGCAAAGATTACGCTTAATGCAATTTTGCTTGGCGGCAGTTACGATATTGATCGTAAGAATATCGATAAGTTGATCAATCTGCGTTCCTATTATCATATCACAGGAAAGCATCCAGGCTATAAAAAGTTTGAACGCCAAGATGAAGGGGAACCAACAGATAAATAAGCGCAGACAAAAGGATTTAAAATTTTATCGAACAAAATAGAGATCTATATAAATAGAAAGAGAGGATACTTATGTTATATCCAAAGATTGGAATCCGCCCGGTTATTGATGGACGCTGGGGCGGTGTACGTGAAAGTCTTGAAGCTCAGACTATGGCAATGGCAGAGAATGCAGCGAAGCTGATCTCTGAGAATGTAAAATATCCGGATGGAACTCCGGTTCAGTGTGTGATTGGTTGCACAACGATCGGTGGCGGTGCAGAGGCAGCTCGCGTTGCAGAGCAGTTTTCCACGCAGAACGTAACGGCAACATTATCAGTAACACCATGCTGGTGCTATGGATCCGAGACTATGGACATGGACAAAGATACGATTAAGGGTGTATGGGGCTTTAATGGTACAGAGCGTCCGGGAGCAGTATATTTGGCAGCAGTATTGGCAGCACATGCACAGAAAGGTTTGCCGGCATTTGGTATTTATGGCAAAGATGTGCAGGAAGCGGATGCAACGGAGATTCCGGAAGACGTTAAGGAAAAATTACTTCGTTTTGGTCGTGCAGCCGTAGCGGCAGCAACGATGCGAGGCAAATCTTGGCTGCAGATCGGATCGATCTGTATGGGTATTGCAGGATCTATCGTAGACTCCTCCTTTATGGAAGAGTATTTAGGAATGCGTGTTGAGTCTGTTGATGAGGTGGAGATCATTCGTCGAATGACAGAAGGTATATACGATGAAGCAGAGTTTGAGAAAGCAATGTCTTGGACAAAGTCTCATTGCCGTGAGGGATGGGATAAGAATCCTGAGATCGTGAAACGAAGCGATGAGCAGAAGGAACGCGATTGGGAATTTGTTGTTAAGATGATGTGCATTATCAAGGATTTAATGAACGGTAATCCAAATCTTCCGAAAGGCAGAGAGGAAGAGATGGTAGGACATAATGCAATCGCAGCAGGTTTTCAGGGTCAGAGACAGTGGACCGACTTTTATCCGAATGGTGATTATGCAGAGGCACTGCTCAATTCCTCCTTTGACTGGAATGGAGCGCGTGAGCCGTACATTTTAGCAACAGAGAACGATACACTCAACGGTATTGGTATGCTTTTCATGAAACTGCTTACCGGAAGAGCACAGATTTTCGCAGATGTTCGTACTTATTGGAGTCCGGAAGCTGTAAAGAGAACAACCGGCTATGAGTTAGAGGGTATTGCGAAAGAGGCAGGTGGTTTCCTGCATTTGATCAATTCCGGTGCAGCGTGTCTGGATGCTTGTGGTGAAGTGAAAGATGAGAATGGCAATGGTGTCATGAAACCTTTCTGGGAGATGACAGAAGAAGATCAGAAGGCATGTCTGGACGCAACAGAATGGTGCTGTGCTGATTCCGGATATTTCCGTGGAGGCGGTTTCTCCTCCCGTTATTTAACGAGAGCGGAGATGCCTGCTACTATGATCCGTCTCAATATTGTCAAAGGCTTGGGTCCGGTATTACAGATCTGTGAGGGTTATACCGTAAATCTTCCGGATGAAGTATCTGACAAGTTGTGGAAGAGAACAGATTATACATGGCCTTGTACCTGGTTTACACCACGCACAACGGGTCAGGGTGCATTTAAGACAGCTTATGATGTTATGAACAATTGGGGAGCAAACCACGGTGCGATCAGTTATGGACACATTGGTGCGGATCTGATCACATTGGCTTCCATTCTTCGTATTCCGGTATGTATGCACAATGTGCCGGAGGAAGATATTTTCCGACCAGCTGCATGGAATGCATTTGGTATGGATAAAGAGGGTCAGGATTATAGAGCATGCGCAGCTTATGGCCCGCTTTACAAATTATAAAAGATTGGACACAGGGGTGGCTGCATTTAATGTGAGGAAGAGTTTTGTAGTAACTTTTCAGAAGAGCAGAAAGGGTTGCGCCTGTGTCAGGTGAGAATATGTAGGAGAAGCGTAGTCGTAGGACTACGCCTCTCCGTTTCTTTTGATGTGCAAAGTTTGAGGCATATAACGTAATGAAAGAGGGGAGAAAAAAATGAGAGATGACATGATCTTGTGTCAGCAGAAAGTAGCAGAGGTTTTGGCACAGGTAAATCAAATTGTAATTGGTAAAGAAGAGTGTGTTCGTAAAGTAATGGCAGCGATCTTGGCTGGAGGACATATTTTATTGGAAGATATACCGGGTGTCGGTAAGACAACGCTTGCGATGGCATTTTCAGAGACAATGGCACTGCAGAATAATCGACTGCAGTTCACGCCGGATGTCATGCCATCCGATCTATTAGGTTTTTCGATGTATCAGAAACAGACGGGAACATTTGAATATCAGACCGGAGCAGTGATGTGCAATTTGTTTTTGGGGGATGAGATCAATCGAACTTCACCGAAGACACAGTCAGCATTATTGGAAGTTATGGAAGAAGGAAATGTGACAGTAGATGGTGTAACACGAAAAGTACCGGAACCGTTTGTGGTCATTGCTACAGAAAATCCGGCGGGAAGTGTTGGAACACAGCTTTTACCGGAGAGCCAGTTGGATCGTTTTATGATTTGTACAAGTCTTGGATATCCATCGTTAGAAAATGAAATTGCAATTGTCAAAGGACGTCAGATTCAAGATGACAAGTCAGTGTTACAGCCGGTAATCAATGCAGAGCAGTTGTTGTATTGCAAAAAATTAGTGGAACAGATTTATATGGCAGACGATATTTATCGTTATTTGTGTGAACTTTGCCAGACAACACGAACCAATCCATTGATCGAGCTGGGAGTCAGCCCACGTGGCAGCGTTGCACTGATGCGTATTTCCAAAGCAGTCGCATTTTTACATGGCAGAGATTATGTGATCCCGGGGGATATCGATGAAATCTTTTTGGATGTTGCGGCACATAGGCTCGTGCGAAGCGCTAAAGCAAAGGCGGCAAAGAGATCAGCAGAATCTATTTTGATCGAAGTAATGCAGAACGTGAAAAAGCCGACTGCTGCAAGACGTTAAGAAATGCAGGGGGGTACGGATGAAAAATTTTATTACGGGACTCATTACGGCAGGGGTCGTAGTGTATGTGGCACTGATCTATCATAGTACGGGGATGCTCTATTGTGCAGTATGGATCGTATGCTTTTTGCTGCTTTTGTTAGGTTTTCATTTACTTTTTTTTCGTAAACTTCGGTTTTCTTTTGACAAAATCACAGAAACAGTTGCCTCCGGCGAGCAAATGACATTAGCAGTTTTGGCACAGAATCGCTGCTTTTTGCCATCTGGTCGTATTCGTATTGTCGTAGAGGCATATCACGTGCTGAACGATACGACAGGGGAGATCATTATAGACTGCATGCTTCCGGGAGGTCTGCAGCGCAGATCGGCACAGCCGATACGAATTCGCGGAGAGTGGACGCCTTCATATCCGGGAGGTGTTTATTTTCGGTTGGTATCTGTGAGACATTATGATTACTTTGGATTTACGAGTATCGGTGTGTCGCGTCGCAATCTGGATCAAAGTGAAGTGCTGGCAGTCTTGCCGGTTTATCATGAAATAGGAATATCGGCGGGAGTTAAATATCATACACAGCATTTGGAGCAAGAGGGAGACGACAGTACATCAATGGAAAAGAATCCACCGGAAGTATCAGAGATTCGAGAATACCGTCCGGGAGATCGTATGCACAATATACATTGGAAACTATCGGCGAAGCGGGATGAGATTATGGTGTACGAATTTATTTCTGAGCAGAATATTATGCCGGTTATTTATTTGGCACCGGTAAAAGATGCAGAACAGCTTCTTGCTTATATCACATTTTTGTTTTCACTATCCATTAAGCTGCTGCAAAAAGGCTGTGCACACATTTTGGTGTATTGCCTAGAGGATGCGGTAGGAAGATGCAAAATAAAAGATGAAGGTGATCTGAATGATTGTATTGCGCTGCTGCGTGTAGATATGCTGGTTGGCAGCAGAGATATTGATCAAATGCGAATTGCCTATCAGGATAGATATGGACAATCACAATCGGCAGAGTGGATCTTGTCGGATACAGTGTGTCAGACATTGGATGGCGAAGAGATTGCAGAATTTGCCTTGGAACAAGAGGGGAGGAAACGAGATGAGTAAAAGAAGTTTTCTCTCGCAGTTGCTGCTTAGACTGCTTGCTGTTACAGGGTTGTTTTTGATCATGAACGGAACGGTTTGCATGTTGAGTCAGACGTTTGATGCGTCGATTCACAGAGAGAGAGCTGTGCTGTTTTTTGGAATCGCAGCCGTGTTAATTACTGTGGTTTCTATGATAGATCGCCGTAAAGCAGCGGTGATCGGTCATATTGCAATATTATGCGTATTGGCTTTGTTTGTCTGGGTAAAATACCGTGCGCTTATGAACAGTGCGATGTATTTTGCAGACAGGGTCAATCAAAGATATTCTGCTTATACAGGCAGTGGGCTGATCGCAGAAAGCTTGCGTAAAGTGAATGGACATGCAGACATGGCACTTATTTTTGGATGCATCTTGATCGGTTATCTGGCGGCATTTATGATGCTGCAGCTTTCTTGGGAGATATTAGCGTATACGCCGGTTTATCTGGCAATCTCCGGCTGCTTGTGCTGTGGCAGGGCACCGGGCAAAAATACGATCATACAGTTAATTGCCGGCATGGTAATTTTGTTGTTGTGTAAAATGTTTCGCAGAAAGTCAGGATATATTATCAGTATTCAAGAAAATTTGCGGGATCGTGTCTGGAATATGCTGCGCAGACAATATGAGTATATACGGAAACAGAGCAAGCGTACGAAAACGCGTACCAAAATGGTTCGAATACATTGGCGCAAAATGATGCCGCACAACATCGTGCCTGCGTTAGTTGCTGCCTGTATTTTGCTGGCGGTAAGTATGTGTGTCGGTGGTGTCGTAACACATAAGATTGAGAAACCGGTTTTGAAGCATTCGGCTGTTTTTCAGCGTAAAGAGATGAAGTTGGAGAAGCAGTTGATCGAAAAGATCCAGCAGGCGGCACAGTTTGTGCGTAGCAAAGGTGGCATTGGCGGCGAGGGTATCATGAGCAATACTGCACCGCATTACACCGGCAAAAAGATTATGACGGTCACCTTGGACTTTGAACCGGATAGTGATCTGTATTTTCGCGGTTTTACCGGTGAGACGTATCATAATGGTGTATGGTCTGCGGGAGACGACAAAGAGTTTAAGGAACAGTTTGAAGATGTGCAAACATACCTTTGGGGGCAGAACTATGGAGTTCTGGCAGTGGAGGCTTCCTATTCCAAAAGTCTGCAAAGTGCGATACAGAATGGCGAGATCACAGTGGAATATCATGGAATGTCACCCATTGGCGGCAAGGCGTTTTTGCCGTATTTTGCAAATTTGAGGACGGCGGACAGCAACTCGTCGGACACGGTCGTGAAACTGATCGGAGATGGAGAGATCAAGCGGGCTAAGAAATCCTATACGACAGATTATTATCTAATGTCACAAACGGAGCAGAAATCATATATTTCCTCAATTGATGATCCGAGTTTGTACGAAGACGATTACGATTCGGATGATACGTTAGAGTACAGCAGTATCGAACAGTCTATAGAAAAGAAGTATACGGAGTATGCTTCGAGACATTATGGATCCTACAATGCACCGGAGTTAGAAAAATATAAAAAGCTTGTCCAAAAATATTTTAAGGGTTATTATTCAGCGGACCAAGAAGGAGATCTTTTGTGGGCGGTAAATGGTGTTGCAGAGGTTTTGGCAGAAAATACTTCCTATAGCCTGAAGCTTGACAGCGTACCGGCAGGACAGGACTATGCGGAATATTTTTTGTTTGGACAAAAGAAAGGTTACTGCGAGCATTATGCGACAGCGGCAACGATATTACTTCGTGATCTGGGTGTGCCTGCAAGATATGTATCCGGTTATCGGCTTTCTAAGAAGAGTTTTCATAAAGGGAAAGACGGAAAGTACACAGCGACGGTGATTGATTCTGATGCACATGCCTGGACGGAGACATATGGCGAACACTTTGGATGGATGCCGTGGGATATGACGCCGTCTACGGCAGGGAATGGAGGAGATGACCAATCGGCAGAGGCGACAGCAACGGCGGCACCGGCAGAAGCGCAGAGTGCCACACCGGAGCCAACGGAGACAGCGGCAGCTATCACACAGGAACCGGATGAAGAGCCGCTTGAGACACTGGAACCGACACCTGTTCCAACACCAAAGCAAAAGGCGGATGTGTCGGGCAAAAAGAACGCCAAGGATCATCACAATGGACAGAAGCGGTCCGTTCATTTGACAGTACCGCAGATAGTATTGATTTTGCTTGTTTTGCTTGTGATTTTTGTCGTGTTGTGTTTTAGACTGCGGCAGGAAAACCGAAAACATAGAATCGAGACAGCAAGCAGGCAGAAGGGAAAAATTGCGGTTGGACGCAGTATCTCTTATCTGATGGATGCATTGTGGCTTGCCGGAAATGCCGTGCCAAAAGGCTCTGGTGAACAGGGGCTGCAGAAGCTTTTAGAAACCAATTTACAGGGAGCAGTTTCGCAAGAGCAGCGGCAATGGTATATCGAGACGATCTGGCGCAGCGGTTATAGTCCCGATGATATATCGCCGGAGGAACAGCAGAAGTTCTGGAAACAGACGAGAGAATACGTACAGGCTATTCGAAACAGTGTCGGTAAATTGCGTAAAGTCCTGTTTCTCTTGATGTTCCCACGTTAACGCTGGTATATTATTTGATGACAAAAGAGCAAAACATATGTTTTGCTCTTTTGTTCTATTCTTTTCAAAAAAAATGTGGTAAAATATCATCGGAGTGTTTTGCCGATGGGTGGGACATTGCGAAAATGGTTAATTTAATACGGATGGAGGACATTATGTACGAGAATGAGATCCAAAGCATCGCAGCCAGAGGAAGTGATGCAGAAATTTATGCAGGATTATTGCAGTTAACGAAAGATATCGCAAAGCAGAAGGGTCAGATTCAGGGCAAGAAGAAACTTTATTACATTTCAGCGGAGTTTTTGATCGGTAAGCTGCTCTCAAACAATTTGATCAATTTAGGAATTTACGATCAGGTAGCCAATGCGTTGAAAGAGCATGGTAAGAGTTTGGCACAGATTGAGGAAATAGAGAATGAGCCATCTCTTGGTAATGGTGGATTAGGCCGTTTGGCGGCATGTTTTTTGGATTCGATCGCAACACTTGGTCTTCCGGGAGACGGTGTCGGCTTGAATTATCATTTGGGACTTTTTCAGCAGAAATTCGAAAACAATTTGCAGAAAGAGACGCCAAATCCGTGGATTACGGATCCGAGTGTCTTGCGACGTACTAATGTGAGTTATCCGGTTATTTTCGGTGGGCAGACAGTGCAGTCGGTCATGTATGAAATTGATGTAACAGGATATGATAACCAGTGTAATACACTCAAATTATTTGATCTTGATACTGTAGATGAAAGTATTGTTGAAGGAGATGGAATTAACTTCGATAAAGAGGATATCCGCCGTAATCTTACATTGTTTTTGTATCCGGATGACAGTGACTATCAGGGGCAACTGCTTCGTATCTATCAGCAATACTTTATGGTCAGCAATGCAGCGCAGCTGATCGTTGATGAGGCGGTGGCTAAGGGCAGTAACATTCATGATCTGGCTGATTATGCGGTCGTGCAGATTAACGATACGCACCCAACGATGGTTATTCCGGAGTTGATCCGTCTGCTGTTACTTCGTGATATTAATATTGACGAAGCAATCGACATTGTATCTAAGATGTGTGCATACACAAACCACACGATACTGGCAGAGGCACTGGAGACTTGGCCGATTTGGTATTTGGAGAAAGTGGTACCGCAGTTGATCCCGGTTATCAAGATGCTGGATGTTAAGGCCAAAGAAAAATATGGGGATGAACGCGTTGCAATCATTGACAAGGATCAGCGCGTGCACATGGCACATATCGATATCCACTATGGATTTAGCGTAAATGGTGTTGCAGCACTGCATACGGAAATCTTAGAGAAGAGTGAGTTGAAGCCGTTTAAGGATATTTATCCAAATAAGTTCAATAACAAGACAAACGGTATCACATTCCGCCGCTGGCTGCTGCATTGTAACCATGAACTGACATCTTTGATCACGGATATGATCGGTGAGGGTTATAAAAAGGATGCTTCTGAATTGGAAAACCTGCAGAAATTTGCAGATGATCCGGCATTTGTCAAGACTCTTTTGAATGTGAAACAGACCAAGAAGACAGAATTTAAGCAATATTTGCAGGATAAAGAGGGAATCACGATCGACGATCATTCCATCTTTGATGTTCAGGTCAAACGTCTGCATGAATATAAGAGACAGCAGATGAATGCATTGTATATTATTTACAAATATATGGACATTAAGGCGGGGAATAAGCCAAAGACGCCGATCACTATGATCTTCGGTGCCAAAGCGGCTCCTGCCTATACGATCGCAAAGGATATTATTCACTTGATCCTCTGCCTGTCAGAGTTGATCAGTAAGGATCCGGAAGTGAGTCCGTATCTGAAAGTTGTCATGTTAGAGAATTATAACGTCACTTATGCGGAGAAGGTTATTCCGGCAGCAGATATTTCAGAGCAGATCTCACTCGCTTCTAAGGAAGCATCGGGAACCGGTAACATGAAATTCATGCTGAATGGTGCGATCACGCTTGGTACGGAAGATGGCGCCAATGTAGAGATCCATCAGTTTGTTGGCGATGACAATATTTATATTTTTGGTGAATCCAGTGAAGATGTCATTGCGTTGTATGACAAGGCAGCTTACAGTGCAGAAAAGATCTATGATGCAGATCCTGAAATTGCAAAACTTGTTGACTTTATTATTAGCAAGGAGATGTTTGCGATTGGTAATAAGAAGAGTTTGATCCGTTTGTATATGGAGATCGTGACCAAAGATTGGTTTATGACATTGCTTGATCTCAAAGATTATATTAAGGTCAAAGAGCAGGCGCTTAAGGATTACGAGGATCGTGATGCTTGGGCACAGAAAATGATCGTGAATATTTCAAAAGCGGGATTTTTCTCTTCTGACCGCACGATTGCGCAGTACAATGAAGATATTTGGAAATTAAAATAAAATGTACGCTCGAAATTCCTCGTTTGAAGATTACGGGCGTACATGAAACAGGAAAGGAGCAAAACCATGAAAAGAATTGGATTTTTGACAAGTGGTGGAGATTGCCAGAGCTTGAACGCAACAATGAGGGGCGTTGCCAAGACATTATATGAAAACTGCCCGGATGTAGAGATCTATGGTGTTTTGGAAGGCTACAAGGGTCTGATCTATGGCAACTATCGCAAGATGGAACCAAAAGATTTCTCCGGTATTTTGACGGAGGGTGGCACGATCATTGGCACATCGCGTCAGCCATTTAAGAAAATGCGCACTCCGGATGAAAATGGCCTGGACAAAGTGGAGGCGATGAAGTCCAATTATAAGAAGTGGAAACTGGATTGTCTTGTTATCTTGGGTGGTAATGGCACACACAAAACAGCAAACCTTTTGCATGAAGAGGGGTGCAATGTAGTTACTCTGCCAAAGACGATTGACAATGATATCTGGGGAACGGATATCACTTTTGGATTCCAAAGCGCAGTGAATATTGCGACAAATGCGATCGATTGTATTCATACGACAGCAGCATCTCATGGAAGAGTGTTTATCGTCGAAGTTATGGGCCACAAAGTTGGATGGCTTACATTGCATGCAGGTATTGCAGGTGGCGCTGATATTATTTTGCTTCCTGAGATCCCATATGATATAGATTCCATCGTAAAGGCCTTAGAGAAGAGAACCAAAGAGGGCAAGCGATTTTCAATCTTGGCGGTAGCGGAAGGATGTATTTCAAAAGAAGAGGCCGAATTGTCCAAAAAAGAGTTTAAGGCGAAACGGAAGAATTCTACGTATCCTTCGGTATCTTATCAGATCGGACATGAGATCGAGGAGAGAACCGGACAGGAAGTACGTATTACGGTACCGGGACATATGCAGCGCGGTGGTGAACCGTGCCCTTATGACCGCGTGTTGTCAACGAGACTGGGCGCTGCGGCAGCCAGATTGATCCTTGATGAGAAGTATGGATATATGGTCGGTATGCGCGATGGCAAAACAGTTCCTGTTCCGCTGGAGGAAGTAGCCGGTAAGCTTAAAATGG
>ERZ839767.5506-NODE-5506-length-11273-cov-11.019076_pt1 | contig 11273 bp, 14 predicted proteins | sample MGYA00519879_ERZ839767 | MGnify/ENA primary metagenome ERZ839767 (study PRJEB31850, sample SAMEA3708852) | human gut metagenome | biome: human gut; feature: human-associated habitat; material: faeces | place: China | collected 2014 ...
TTATTTACTGTTTGACAATACAAATGTAGTGGAAAATTTTGAATCAACAAAGAAATCATCCGAAAATTTTACTTATAACTTCTGAATTTTGACATTGATACTATAAAATCGGGGTGTATGCTCAGGCGTTTTTCCTGAGGCATAATTTCCTTAACGGCGTAGAACGGTACACGTCCATGTAACGTAGGAACGACAGAACCGTCCTTACAAAGCGTTACAACAATCACGTCATCAGGGGTGATACATTGTACCGTTCCAATAAAATGAGAACTGTACTGGTAAAATTCGACTCCGTATCCTATCGTTTGACTGAACACATATCGAATTTCTTCCATTGTGACCGGGTGACACTCACTGTTTTCAATATTGGCTACTCCCCAGCTCGTACTATCCCCACCAGGAACAGCCGGGTCAATGTCTACGATTTTATCAAATTCGCTCACGACCCTTGTCTTTTAAGGGACAGTTCTGATATTTACAGAACTTACCCGGATTCAACTTGCATTCTATATAAGTGATCTTATCATCGTGGATAGGTTGTTTGTGTTCGCAGACACACTCTATCTTCTTCATCCATAACACTACTGGATTAGTTTTTAATCTGTACATAGTTCATAGCTTTTAGCATTGTCATAAAATTCTGTCTTTTCTCAGGATAATGTAGGAAGTACACAATCGGGGTTGATATCAAGGCTTCATTTCTTTAGGGATTGAACTTTCTTAAGGAGCTTCACATGTTCGGGCAGTTCGCGTTCACGGCGTTCACGCGCTACTACGCTCAATTTCTTAGCTTTTACAACTATTGATTCAGGCTCTACGTCTACCCACCCGGCTGTTTCAAGCACGTCTAGGATTTCTTTACGGTTGAACCATCGACTTACCTCGATACGGTCATTCTGAGGTTTAATACGCGCCACCGAACCCTTACGGCGACCACGAAATGTTACTGTTATGAATCTTAGCATGACTTTATTGATTTTAGATGATTAATGACTTTAGATGACACAGTACGAAGTGTCAGGCTTTGAGGGCTTTTTCAGCCCTCTCAATTTTACGTTTCAGGGAAGCGATTCTTTTGCGAACTTCCTTACTAGGGTTCTCGATAGCTTCTTTTTCCTTGAGTTCTGCACCGTATTTAGCCAACCGTTCTTCAGCAGTACCCCGGTGTCCCTTAGACTCACCTGATTCTTCCTTTGTTTTCTTTTCAGCTTTAGGAGTAGGGTCTTCTACTTTAACTTCTTCCTGAACTTGAATAGTCTCGACTGGAGCTTCTTCAGCAACGGGTTCTTCCTGAACCGTTACAACTTCCATGTATTTCTGAGCTATCGTTACATAGCTGTCGATAAGGCTCTTCTTACTAATCTGATCTGGATTAGCAATAGCCTCAACCTCGACATTAGCTTTGCTACATCCTAAGATAAGAGTGTGGTAATCTTCGATAAGAGTTTCACGTTTAATATACTTGTAAGCACTTTGAGGATTGTTAACGATTGCGAAGTTTACTACGTTATTAGAAGCCGGCTGATTGTTTACCGAGTTTTTCATGACCTTAAGTTTTTAGTGTTTGACTTGTTTTCATTTTGACAATACAAACATAATGCTTTTTTTTGAATTCAACAATGAAAACCAAGATAATTTTTTAGGATTTGTCTGGAATATTCTGCGGGTGCGTTTTCCAGTACCTTGTCCCAATCCTCAGTAACCACAGGTTTGAGACCACTTTTAACAATGTATTTGCATCTTTCTGGAGCGATAATATGCAGCAGGCCTGGATTAAGTATAAATAGACGCATGCTCTCAGCCACGGATTCGTAAATATATAGTGTAATTATATCAACACCCAAGGAGCTAGATTGAATTTTCTTGAAGATTTTTCGAAATTTCTGATGTAAGGTGTCATTTCTGTCATTCTCTTTATCAGAAATATTATGTTAACTTCTCTTCTAACAACTTACAATTTTAAAGTTTTTCGTGTCATTTAGTTATAAATTGTTACAAAGCCCCCTTAGAAAATTGTACAAACTGTAAGTATCATCATGTTTCATTCCCGTAACATCCTAAGGGGTGACCACCGTAGACAGAAATGATTAGGCATTAGGAATCCTCTCGATATCACCCCTGAAAAACACGAAACCCGGAGCCGCATGACGTAAAGAGCTCGGCTATGTATACCTCTAGATTTGCCATTATCCATCGTAGTTTCTTGTTTCGTTCCTGTAACATGCTCATATTAGAACTCACTAGGCAGAAATAAACCTGTTTTTAGGTTAGAGAGTGCATACCCCTTGTGCGCGTACGCGCGTAGGGTATAGGAATACAGTGTATGGATACCGATAAAGAGCCGGGTGACCAGCGCGGGATTCCGGCAGGAGAGACTGTTGCGCTCCGGATTCTAAATACACCCAACCTTAACCATCCACCTCAAACCACCCCTCACAATCCACCTCAAACAATCCCTCAATCCCTGTACCTCTCCTCCAAACCATCACCCTCATCTACATTTCCTCACCACCCCTCATTACCCTGCCTCTATGCAGTCACCATTGCCTCTACTATTACTTAGAATAGTCATCTCATCACACCACCAATCAGCATTACCACCCCAATTTTTATTTAGAAGAACCGTCTGATATACAAATGGATTCCATACCTCTCATCGACTATTTTCTTAAAGACAATTAGAGCCATGAATCTGGCTTATTATCACCTTTTATCATGGCTCCTGAATTATTCAATTCACTCTCTGAATCTTATAGAGAACTCTAAAAATTTCCCGTCGACTCGGGACTCATACCCTATATACCACACTTAATCAATAGTACATCTATTACATGTACTGCCTCTCTATTCCTAGTAGGATCATCCAATATCCTTCTAATTTCTTTTAGAACAGCTACTGGATCAAAATCAGATTCATTCGGTATCACAACAACCCCCTGAACGGTATTTATTATTTCTCTCACAATCTGGTTTCCCATACCTACCATCATAGGAACTAATTTCTCATCCACCAACAGATTCTTACCTAAATACATTTTCCTGTTGAGGGTTAACATTTCTCCAGTAGGCTTCCTTTCAATTGTTTCAACAACCGTTATGGAATGAGTCGTGGAAGTTATAACATCAGCCTCTCCCATCTCACATTCTCCGTCTACTTCTTCTTTTGAATAGTATTCGGGACACTGTTTATCATTGGTACATTCTAACATACTCATTTTATTCTTATAATTTTATACATACTTCCGAAAATACTTGTATCAGGGTTTTGCGTCAACAGATTCAAAACAACTAGATTGGGATTTAGTTCAATTATACTATCTATTGTTTCAATATCTACGTAACAAAAGATTCCCCATTCCTGTGAAAATTCCTTCCATTTACCTAACTGTACTCTAGGAGAGTCATTCTCACCTGCTAAAGAACCGGGTAAAAATGTTACAATGTACTCTCGTTTACCGTTCTTAAACGTTCGCTGGGGGTACTCCTTTAGCCTTTTTACCAAGACACTCAGGTTCTTTCTCACACGACGTGATTTGACACATCTAATAATCTTTTCCGCAATTAAGTAGCCCATAATCATACCGACTACAAACAAAAAACAATTTTCAATCATAATCTTTTATTTTAGTACAATTCTTTTCCATGACTGCTACTCTTTGACGACTTCTCTTTTAACACTCAGGTTCTTATTTACGATATCTATCAAAACCTCTTTAGCCCGGTGTAACATTCCCTTTACTGTTCCTAACGGCATACCCAGCTCATCAGCTATTTCGTTATATGTGAAATCATCTATATAACGTAGCTCTATTAATCTACGCTGCCACCCGGGTAGCAACGTCACAACCTCTCTCATAAAATATAAACGCTGCTCTGTCATCAGTTGTTCATCGGGTGTTTTATCAGGACATTTAAGCTGGTAACCTAACTGGTCATCATTCTCGAACATCATTTGTTTATCCAACTCAATTATGCTATCCGGCTTGTTTTTATTGTTACGAATGTAATCAATGGCACAATTGATTCCTATCCGAAATAGCCAGGTGCTGAAGGCATATTCAGGACTGTACCGATGAAGTGCCTGGAAAGCCTTCTCAAACGTTTCCATTGTAATATCCATAGCTACTTCCTCATCACGTACGATCTTTTTTATCTGGTGTAGGAGTGACCGATGATAACTATTGTAAAGCGTAGTAAAAGCTCTTTGATCACCGCTTAGAGCCTTCTGGACGGTATAAAACTCGGAATCTTTTCTTGACATCACCATGATGTTGTTTATTAGTTTGACAGGGGCAAATATAATACAGAAATTTAACTTTACAAAGGAATAACAAGAAATTATTTCCTGTTATCAATCATCGTCCCATTCGTTTTCTTCACCGTAAGGTGTTTCCTTATCCCCGATCTGTTTATGAAAAGTTTTATTTTCGCATGCACTTGCTAAGGCTTCTATCGCCGCCAATTCCTCAAAAGTCATTTCATTATCTTTTTTCTTGAATTTAGGGTCTAATTCAGTAGGGAATAAATTATGCTTTCGAATGTATCCACTCTCAAACAGTTTCCGTATCTTCTTACGTTCTTCAAGGTAATTTTTTCGATGCCATTCCCATAATTGACTGAATTCTATGTATTCGACAGGAGTAAAATCACAAATAATATCATTCCCATTTTTGGACTTATAAATATGAAGTTCATTTTCGTATCTTTCAGTACCTCCAAACATCGAACTATACACTTGTAAAAAGAGTTTTAAAACAGAGGTTCTGACATGGAAGGAGTACGTGTATTTCTTTTCTTCACTAATTTCTTCTTCGGAAATTCCATACTTAGCACACAACGCTGCTAACAGTTTTCGAGCAGCCTCTTTTTCTCCACCAATACCTCTTTCGGCAAGTGCTTTTATTTTCTTTACTTTAAGTAAAACTTCTTGAGGAGTTTCGTTTGACTGTGACATGACTTTAGTGTTTAAGTTTGACGTTTTAATTACACTACAAATATAGTGGTTTAATTTGATTATACAATGAATTATCCATAATTCTTCAGATTTTTATTGAAACTTATTCCGCCCTGTACCGTAAACGAAAATGTTTATAAACATTTAAAATTAATGAATTATGCATGTTCACACTGGATTAAGCACCGAAGAAGAAGACAAAAGTGCTAAATTATTGAACAGCCTGTTGGCTGACCACTTCACGCTGTTGCTGAAGACATGGCAGTTTCACTGGAATGTAGTAGGTGACTCATTTGGTTCCTATCATGAAGCCATGTTAAAACTGTACGAAGCCGAAATTGAGCGAGTTGATGATGTTGCTGAGCGTATCCGGGCACTCGGTAAACGCCCCTTGGGGAGCATGGACGCTATGCTCACCTCTACTACTATTCTTGAATTTAGTATGGGCGAAAAGGTTCCAGAAGCTCTTAAAATGTGGGAAATCATTCGTGATGACTGGGATCACGTAATTCAACGTATCCGTGAAATCCACGGTCAAATCCCTGAAAAAGACTTAGCTACATTAAATTTCCTTGAGGACATGATTGAAGCTATGGAAAAAGAAGCCTGGATGAATCGGTCCTACACGGCTACATCCAGTCAAGTGTAATGTACTTTAAACAGAGAAGGGAAGTTGTTCGCCTCCCTTCTATTTTATTGACCCACTTTAAACACTAAAATTCTGTGTAAATTCTGAAGTCAGTACCATTATTAATCTTCTGATTTGTTATCGGCTTCCCTATCCTTCTTACGTTTTTCACGTCGCTTACGGCGTGCCTCTGCTGCTCTCTTTTTACGCTCTGCAAGTAGTCTATTAACATTTTCACCACCCTCTACTTTCTGAGCCTGGTGACGACCAATAGACTCCTTAATAGCCCCCTTTACACGCATACCCTTCTTTTGGGGTATACTTTTATGTTGACTGTAATCTATCTCAAATTCCCCTTCAGGATTTTCAGTAGTCGGATTACTGGGCTTTAAAATTACATCTTCTTCACGTAATTTCATAGCCTGATCATCGGGAGTAATAGGGTTCGCTCGGTTATCTTCGGCTGATTTGGCTTCCTTCATTGCTTTTAAGCGTTCTAACATGCGCTTGCGTTTGTTTTCAGCCTGTTCATTTGCTTCGGGGGTTTTCTCGTCAATAACCTCCGCTATTGGAGTAAATTCGTCAATAAACTGTCCGGAAGCCTCCTCCATCCTTCCCCAATCGTATTGCTTAATCAGGGCACTTGGGAGTTGAACATTAGCCCCGTCCATAACGTTTCCATTGAATCCATTGAATTTACTGTACCAGCTATTAGCCAATTGGCTAATGATAACAGTAGGATTCAGCCCGGCTTTAGCTGCCGTCAGACCGACGACCAAGGCATTAATAGACATCTGCTTCATTACGTTCATCACATTGGTTTCTCCGTGTAATGTAGCGTTGATGTCTATTCGACCGTCTACGGTCATCTTTATCTCGTTTCCTTTAACTTCCTTACGGGCTTGTTCAATAATCCGTAAAATGAGGTTACAGAGGTCTACATTGCTCCCCCCGGCTGCTCTGTTCTTTATTTCAACCTCAATAAGCATTTGATTCAGAACTTCTAAACGCCCCGTTTCAGTTGCTATACGAAAGTCTTTGTTTTGTAGTACATACTCAGCCCGGCGTCGTGTAATCAGATCACGATTGTCAACATAAAACTTCTTTAACTCATCTTCTGGAACCTTTATTCGATACTCCTTTGCCATCACCTTAGCAACATCAGTGATAGTATAGAATTTACCAAACAATTCCATTATTGTACCCGTGTAATCTACAATGTTCCGGGAACGTCTGTACTTAGTTCCTAGTGCTTTATTGAGAGCTATAACGGCACGTTGATAAGTATGGTCTAATTTGAGATACTGTAAACGTTTAGCGTTTGCGCTACGTACAGCCGTCAAATCACCACCATAAGTCTTTACATACGCCCCCACATTCACTGTCTGCTGGAAGTCTATTTCTACCTCCTTTTCATCGTCTGTACCTTCATTCAGAATTAGGGTGTAGTAACGTTTAGGGGAAAGATCACGCTCTTCTTTAGCCCATTCCGCTGCTACAAACAAATCCTTAACTATATCCGAAGATTCTAAAATATAGTCTGGAGCGTTTTTCATAATACGCTCCTTTTCCTCGACGGTCAGTTCTCGTTTTTCTTCTGCCATATCACATTTTCATACAATAACAACCACAATTCATTAAGGAGGATACTGCCTTCCACTCTTCTTTATTATTCCACTCCTTTAGGAATCTATGAACCTCGTTATTTTCCGGGGACGAACAATAGAGATCAATCTTCAATATCCCACCTTTACACCGTACATACGCCACAGAAACGTGCTCTAACTTAACCTTTATAAAGTCTTTAGACTCCTCTATTCGATAGTAGTTGAATTTGCGCTCGAAAGCATCAATAAAATATTCAGAAGGAATTCCATTCGTTGGGTGTGTTGTCAGGTAACATTTTACTCGAAGGCACTTTAATTTCCTTCGGTTTCTTTTATAATAGATTACTCCCCACCCACAAATAGCAGTTAACAGTAAACCAATTCCTGAATAAATAACATTCACCATAACTGTTTTGATTTAGCCTCGGGAATTCCCGAGGCTTTAAACTTACTTCTTATTCTTCTTTAGCTTATCAGCTTTAGCCGGGTTTCTTCTTTTGGACGTTCAATAACCGCACAAATTTTTGTAAGTTCAACCTTTACAATTTCAGTCGGGCACGGAAGTATTCTTGCTGAAATATCAGCCTGTTCCACCGCCATAGAACTTGAATCTGCCTGAACCAATATAAAAGAGGGTGTTTTCTTAATTTTCCCATTTTCGTTTTCGTGAAGTTCGTTCAGCTTTACTTTCCAGAACGGCATTTCACATTCATTATCCAGAAAATTGACCTCTTGGATTTTACTTTCAGAAATTTTTGCAATGCGAAAATCTTCTTTAGGGAATTCCTTTCCCATGTATTCATGGGATAAAGATTCAGCTTCGGTATAACTTACAGCTTCAAACAAACGAAGCTCCTTAACAGTTTTGTAGGTGTTCTTTTCGGTAACTGTTAACCGTTTTGTTCTTACTTCAAAATACATTATTTTCTATTTTAATATTCAGCATCTTCTTCTTTATACTTACTAAACAACGTAATGTCGTCTATACTTATATACCACCACTCTTTTCGTGTAGCAGCCTTAAACCTAGTAGGAAACTCACTGAATCGGGGATAACATTCCTTAATTACAACCAGTGTATTTTCCTTGAAGCCGTGCCCGCTCTCGTTATGACGAACACGGCATATATCCCCTGGACCAATTTGTTTTTGACTCATTATTTCTCATCTTTTTCAGATTTAGCAGCCATAGCACAAGAAGTATTAAGGAACTGTATAGCCACAGAAACGGCATTTTCAAGCGTCACACGAGCAACCTTGGTAGGATCAATAATTCCTGCCTTGAACATGTCTGTAACTTCTTCTTTAACCGGATTAAAACCCTCCATCCAATTGGGCTTATTAGCTATCAATACTTCAATTTTATCAGGCTTTAAACCAGCGTTTTCACACAACTGACGGAACGGAGCTTGAAGAGCTTCCCTAACAATAACTACTCCTGCTCGAAAATCAGAATCATCCGGACAAACAGTATCCCTCAGATATTTATCAAGCATTTCCGCAGCTCTGAAATGCATAGTACCTCCACCGGGGACATACCCCTCTTCAATAGCTGCGCGAGTAGCAGCTATGGCATCGTCAACACGGTCTTTTCGTTCCTTCATTTCAACTTCGCTCTTCGCCCCCACATATACCACAGCAGCTCCCCCAGTTAATTTTGAAATACGTTCTTTGTATTTTTCGATGTCGTAGGCGTTCGTTACACCGTCCATAAGGTGTTTAATAGCCTCAACTCGGGTATTTATATCCTTATCTGAACCCGCTCCCCCTATGATCACAGTACGAGTCGTTGTAATAACCGCCCGATCACATTCGCCTAACCATTCAGTAGAAGATGACGCAGTTTGCTCAACGGGGTGCCCATATTCATCTCCAATAACCTGCGCCCCCAATTTAATAGCTAAGTCCTCAATCAAATCCTTTTGAATTTGACCATAACCCGGTGCTTTGACAAAGCAGGCTTTCAGCCCATTTGTCTGCTGAACATTCATCACCAAAAACTTAATAACATCGTTGGTCATATTCGGGGCAATAATTAGCAACCCTCGTTTCGCAGAATATACTGTCTGAACAATAGGTAAAATTTCCTGAACATAATTGATATTCTGTCCAAATACTAAAACATAAGGTTTGTCAAGCACGCATTCCATACGCTCGGGATCAGTTACAAAATACGGGTTTACCAACCCTTTTTCGTATTGAAACCCAGTTGTTACCTCAACGGTTGTTTCGTCTGTTTTGCTACTTTCTTCGACAGTTATGACTCCATCGTTGCTAACCTTTCCAATTGCTTCGCTGATAATTGTGCCAATCTCTTTGTCCCCATTTGCACTAATAGTAGCAATTTGTAAAATACGGTCAAAATCCTCTTTTTCAATAGCGGTCGACATGAACTGTATGTAATCCACCGCTCTGTCTCGTGCTTCTTCAATTCCCTTTTTAAACATTTGAGGATTTTTAATGCTCGGCATCACTTCCATTCCTTCCTTCATCAAAGCAGTAGCTAAAATCGTAGCAGTCGTCGTACCATCCCCGGCTTCATCACAAGTCTTGGCAGCTACGGTTTTCACAAGTGTAGCCCCCATACGTTTCATAGGGTCGCTGGTATCATACGCTCGAGCCACCGTTACTCCGTCCTTTGTCACATGCGGGATGCCGTACCCCTTATCGATAATTACTGTATGTCCAACGGGTCCCAATGTAGCCGATACAGCTTCGGCTAATTCAGCTGCGCCCTCATACAACTTCTTCTGTGCTTCCTGTTTAAATAAAATTTCTACGTTCATTGCTTGATTGTCTTAATCGTTTCTATTTTGCATTTAAACGGGACAAAGAGACAAATAGTTCCCCTCATCCCGATATAATTCATTTATTAATAGAAGGGGGTGTCCACTCGCATTTTCCCCCAGCACAGGCAGTTCCGATTTCCGAACCTGCTTCTTTGACCGGGCTTTTCCATACGATATTGTCGTAATTAATTTTTCTCATCCGACAAATATGCTGCCATTTATGATACGCATTAACATGTTTCAGACAATACGCCGTTTGCTGTTTGTCCCCAAACATGTATTTGTCGGCAAAATTATTAAAACGTCGAACCCAATCCTGACGCCGTTCCACTTTACGTTTCAGGTAATCAATCACACAATTAACATCCGAAAAACAGATACCATCAATGTCAACTAAGAAACGACCATTCTTGATATTACTCGTAATAAAGTGACTGATTTCCTTATCAGTAAGTTGCAACAGATTCGGGGAATTTCCCATGGCTGCGTCACAGGCTTCCCAAACATCTTTAAACACATCAACAGCGTCCACTACCAATCCACTTGACAGAATAGCTCCGGCTCCATAGCGTTTGGATAATTGATTTTCGTCAAGTACTTCGGTATAGGGGGCTTGAGGATAGTCTAAATCTCCAAACGATGACAGTAAGCTGATTCCACCAAACTTATCCCGGTGTTCCCATAAATATTCTCTAACACTATCCCACTCATCTGGTTTAACAGTACAGGTGTTAGACACATTCATTCTAAGTGTAGGGTTTTCCTTTGTGGAGGGGTGATCAAAATTTGTTCCAAACTCTATCCAATTCTCTTTTGTCAAAAGAACCAACTTCAAAAAGTCGATAGCTGACAAGTTTTGTTTCAATAACGCCCCCTCCGGCAATGTAACCGGAAAAGCTATCACTTTTTCTCGGTTTGGTGCCCATACGCTGTCTTCGACCATATTAGGATTAACCCTCATCCATTCCTGAATAATCTGTTCGGTGTCGGAGGCTTGAATGTGGCGAATGTAATGGCGAGAATGACCTGGGGTTATGCCCGATAGAGTTCCTAATAGTTGAGAACTGTTTCCCGATGGCTTAATAACCGTACACCGCGCTGCCGGGCTGATATTAATCATCTTCGCTATCTTTTTGTTCGTTTCAACAACTATTCGAGCCGCCTTGCGCTGAACTTCAGGATCAAATAATACTTCGGGGTTCTCACACAGCCCGGTTATCCCTACACCGATTAAAGCGTCTCTTTCCGCAATAAGACTAGACCATTTTTCAAGCACCTTGAAATTAGTATACCCGG
>ERZ839767.5521-NODE-5521-length-11246-cov-3.061835_pt1 | contig 11246 bp, 5 predicted proteins | sample MGYA00519879_ERZ839767 | MGnify/ENA primary metagenome ERZ839767 (study PRJEB31850, sample SAMEA3708852) | human gut metagenome | biome: human gut; feature: human-associated habitat; material: faeces | place: China | collected 2014 ...
AGGCGCTGGGCGAAGTTATTCAAATCTTTCTTTTCCGGCATTGTCCATTGTATTTCAGCCAAGGCTGCCATACGGGGCAGGGTCATGTATTCGACCTGCTTGTAGGTGGTCATGTATTCGCTCCACAGGTTGGCTTGTGCACCGACGATGTATTTTTGCTCTTCCGCAGTCAGCTGGTCGGCCGGGACGGGTTCGAAAGAATAAACCTTCTCGACAGGCAGGTAACCGCCGTTGGCGAGGGGTTCTTCTTCCACACGGTCGGTCTGGTAGAAATCGAAATAGACAAAGCCGTTCGGACTCATAATGACCGGATGCTTTTGCCGGGCGGCTTCGATACCGCCTCCCATGCCGCGCCAGCTCATGACGGTTACCTGCGGGGCAAGACCTCCTTCCAGTATCTCGTCCCAACCGATGATTTGCCGTCCTTTGCTGTTCACAAAGCGTTCGATACGGGTCATGACATAGCTCTGCAAACGGTTTTCGGCCGTGTGTTTGTTGTCGGCTTTCAATCCTTCGGCTTTAATGCGGGCCTGGCATTTGGGGCATTTCTCCCAACGTACCTTCGGACATTCGTCTCCTCCCACATGGATATATTCGGAAGGGAACAGGTCGATTACCTCTGCCAATACATCTTCCACAAACGACAGTGTTTGGTTGTTGCCGGCACACAGCACATCGTCTTTTACTCCCCAACGGGTACCGACCTCGTAGGGACCTCCGGTGCATCCCAGTTCAGGGTAAGAGGCTAGTGCCGCACTCATGTGCCCGGGTAAATCTATCTCGGGAATGATCGTGATATACCGCTCGGCGGCATAGGCGATCACATCGCGTATTTCGTCCTGTGTGTAAAAGCCTCCATAAGGTTTGCCGTCATATTCGTTGGTATTCCGTCCGATAACGGTCTCTTTACGGATCGAACCGACCTCTGTCAGACGTGGGTATTTCTTTATCTCGATACGCCATCCCTGGTCATCAGTCAGATGCCAATGCATCGTATTGACATTATGCAGGGCAAGCATGTCGATAAAGCGTTTCACGGAGTCAACGGTAAAGAAATGGCGTCCGACATCGAGCATCATGCCGCGGTAAGCGAAACGGGGATGGTCGTTGACTGTGGCTGCCGGCAGTTCTATCGGTATCCGGTCGCAAACGGGTAAGGATTTACGCAGGGTTTGCATCCCATAAAAAATGCCTGCTGGGGTGGAACCGGCTACTTCAACCGCATTCTCTGTCACTACCAGTCGGTACCCTTCTTTCTCTTTTATCTGTTTATCTGTCAACAGGCGTATAAGTTTTCCCGATGCATCATTTTCCTCTTTAACTGGCAGGCGGAAACCGGTTGCTTCTTCGATATAACCGGATAGAAGCCGGGCATTATGAGACAGGGCGGAGTCTCCCGATGGGTAGACAATGGTTGTTTTACCGGTCAGGAGAAACGGATTTCCCTGTTTTATAGCAATCTGTTTAGGCAGGGGGACAACTTCGTAATTTCCCGAGATAGGCTTTTGCGGTGAACAACTTGCCGTAAGCAAAACAACCGCAGAGAGAAGTACGGGTACTTTTATTCGTATATCCATAGTTTACTTTTTCTTTAATGGTATCTGTACGTTAAACGAGCTTCCGTCGTATTTCTTGTTCACGTCTCCGACGGAACAGGCAGAATATAATACCAGAGGATCATCGTTTTCATCCAGGAGCAGTTGCGGACGTTCGAGGCGGTGGACCTTCACTGTATCGCCCGAGGTCAGAATCAGTTCCTTCTTCATGAACAGGGAGTTTTCGGGTAGCTTCCAATCGATGCCGTCTTCCGAATACATGATAGCCAGGCAGGGGCCTGATTGCGTGAAATGTCCGGTGAAGTCTTTGAATACGGCATAGAAAAGACGGTCTTTCCGGTTGTACCAAACGTAAGGATCTTCGGCTGAAAGTTTTTGTCCGTCGGTTGAAGGCAGGTCGAACACGACGGTATCCAGTGGAACGAAAGGCCCTGCCGGCGAGTCGCCGAGCGCAACCCCGTGCACTCCGCGCCAATGCGGGTCGTACATATTTCCTTTGAAGTAAAGGAGGTATTTCCTGTCGGACGGACGATAGACAACCGAGGGATTTACCACGATGATGTTGTCCGGCTTCGGCTGGGTTCCTTCGGGAGACGGGGCGACTATATCGTTGGGTTTGACCCTTGTCCGGGGCGAGAGCAGTGGAGTTTTGCTTTTTACGAACTCGCCTTTCAGTAATTTGTCGAACGAATCGAACTCGAGGACACCGATACAGAGCATCTGCTGGATGCGGCTTCGCTGGTCTAATGTGTCGGCCTTCGATTTTACAGGCAGGTTGCCGGCGTCTTTACCTCCTACATAATAGAGGTAGTATTTATTGCCGAAGTGGCGGAGATGCGGGTTCATGACGGTTTGTGCATCCCAGGAAGAGGTGTCGGGTGTAAAACCGTCCGCATTCAGGAAAAAGCCCAGTTGCCTGAAACCGCCGTTAGGGCGGTCGGATACAGCCAGTCCCATCTTGGAGCCATACACCCAGGCGTTATTGAACGGATGCTCTCCAGCTTCGGGAGCCGAATAAACCATATAATATTTCCCGTCTTCTTCTGATTTCAGGACAGAAGCACCCCACATGAAATGTCCGTCAACACTGAATGCGGAAGGACCTTTGCCGATCAGGCTTTCTCCCTTTTGAACAATCCCGATGTCGACTGGCGATGCCTCATAACTGCAATGGGGTACATTTGCTTCCCGGCAACCGACAAGCAGGGTGATAATACTAATACCCATTAATTGTTTATACATTGTTATATATCTTTTACTTATCATTTGGATGTTTCTTTTGGATAATTCGGACTGTAGAGCAATGTTTTTTCTCGTTTAACGAGTTGCCCGTCTTTGACAAAGCTATCTCCTCTTTCCTGGAGGTGCTGCACCATCTCCTTCCGCATTTCCGATAATTGTTTCCGGTAGCGGTCTGTCTTTGCCAGGTCTTTCTTTTCACCCGGATCGACTGTCAGGTCGAACAATTGTTCTTCGCCAGAGTGCATGAACCAGATATATTTGATCTTACCGTCGGTCAATGCACACCAGTAGTTGTCGGGTGAATAACAGGTTGCATGTTCCAGATCGATGTATTTCCGCCATTCATCTTGTTTTCCGGTAACCAGTTTAAGCAGGGATTTTCCGTCCATATCGGTAGGGACTTCTCCGCCGGCTATCTCCAGGAAGGTGGGTAGGAAGTCACGCAACTCTACCGGTTGTTCCACTTTGGTTCCCGTCTTTATCTGTTTAGAAAGGGAAGAGGGCCATTTCACGACATAAGGGACTTTTGTCGATCCTTCATAGGCATAGGTTTTACGCCAATGATAGTGGTCACCCAACATATCACCGTGGTCGGCAGTAAAGCAAATCAGTGTGTTATCATACATTCCTTTTTCTTTCAATGCCTTGATAATCTCTCCGATCTGGTCGTCGATAAAAGTGACATTGGCATAGTAATGCCTGCGGGAATTGACGGCATATTCATCGCCCAGGTTAGCAAATGCCGCATCTTTTTTTACCTGGGCCGGTTCTTTGCGTTCCGCATATTTGCTGCACCAGTCACCTATCGAAGGAGCAGGGATATCGGTATTCTTATACATATCGAGATAACGCTGCGGTGGATCGTACGGACTGTGCGGGCGGGCAAACGACACTTTCAGGAAGAGTGGTTGATCGTTGTCATAATTACGGATCAGTTCGCAGGCTGTCTGCCCTGTCCAGGTCGTGGGATGCAGTCTTTCATCCAATTGATAGACGCCGGCGGCATGGTCGTTCCAGCCTATACCTGTTTGGTCGGGATTTTTGCCTGGTGCGTTCAGTTGGAACCATTCGCGGTAATCGCTTATGAAATCAGGACTTTCACAGCGTCCGCTTTCATCGACCAATGTTGCATGGAAGCCGTGTAATGTTTTCTGTGGGAACCAGTGCATCTTTCCAATACCGAACGTATAATATCCCAGGTCGCGTAACATCTTCGGCATCTCGTACTTATATTCGGTTGCCACCCGGCCGTATCCCAGCATCCCGTGGTTCCAGGGAGACAGGCCGGTCAACAGGCCGGCACGTGCCGGTGTGCTGCTTGGGGTTGAAGAATAACCGCTGATAAAAAGTGTTCCCTCTTCTGCCAATCGGTCGATATTGGGAGAGATCACAGCTTCGTTACCCATGCAGTGCAATGCGTCTCCGCGATGCTGGTCGCTCATGATAAAGACTATGTGGGGTTGCCGGGTTGCTTTTGCCGGGTTGATAACCTTTTTTTCCCCCTCGTTTTTCCCTGTTTTACCTTCGGATGCCTGAGCCAATGAATACCCGTTGAAGCCGACTCCTGCTACTAACGAGCTTTTGATAAAATCACGACGTTTCATACTATTTATTGTTTTGTTATATTCCACCAGTCTTGCCCTACTTTGTCGTAGGACTCGCGGCCGTATTCTTTTCCGGAAAACGAGCTTTCGTAACTTTCCAGTTGTATCGACAAAACTTTACATAATCGTTTGGTGATATCGGGCAACTGTTCCGCCAGGCTATGCTTCTCATACGGATCATCTTCTATATCGTACAATTCATATTGACCTTCCGAATAGTATAATTTATAGTTCCCTTCTATCACAGTCCCCTGGTGTCCCGAACAGAATACCAACTCTTTCTTTTTAGCCTGTGCCTTTCCTGCTATCAACGACCAGAAAGACTCACCATCCAACTCGCGTCCGGTGGGATAAGTTATTCCAGTTATATCCAGTAAAGATGGTAAATAATCGGATGTTGAGCAAGGCTCCTTCAATACTAGAGGCGTTTTTATCCGATCCGGCCAGACCATCAAAGCAGGAACTCTTATTCCACCTTCATGTAGAGAACGTTTTTTCCCTTTATAATCTCCTGCCGTACCCGGCGTATTCAGTTCAGGTCCGTTGTCGCTGCAAAACAATATAATCGTATTTTCATACACCTGCCTGTTTTTCAGAAAAGAGACCAGGCGACCTATCTGTTCGTCCATAGCGGTAATACAGCCATAATAATTTCTTTCTTCCAAAGGATAGTTCCGGTATAAGGCGGCATGTTCGGGACCCGCCACACAAGGCAGGTGAGGTGTGTGGAACCATACGACACTGAAGAAAGGTTTCTCCTCTGTAACCGAGCGGTCGATAAAAGGCAGGACCCGATCGATAATGATCCGGCTATCGTCTCCTGTCAGTCCTTCCGTTTCCCTGTTTCCGTTTATGTCCCAATAGGCGGTACCATAAGACAAGGCTGTTTCTTTCTCCTGCATATAATCCCAGAACCGACCGTTGTTTTCCCTGGGTTTGACCATTGGATCGAATGTCGGGACTTTCGACTCCGTCACAAAGGCTACATCATAACCATGTAACACCGGCGGATTGTATAAGTGTTTGTTTTCCGGACGTCCCCTGTTGGCATCCGTCTCTGTTGCGGTTAGTGTTCCCAAATGCCATTTACCGAAATGACCAGTCTGATAACCAGCAGCCTTTAACAACTCTGGCAACGTGATCTCTTCGGGCCGTAAAATACCTTCATTGGCTGAAAATACGCCTGTCCTGAAAGGGTTGCGCCCGGTAAGCACACTTGCCCGGGTCGGTGACGACAAGGGACCTGCCGAATAAAACCGTTCCATCTTCACTCCTTCGGATGCCAGTTTGTCCAGAACCGGAGTTCTGATTATCTTATTTCCGTTGAAACCGACATCCCCCCAGCCCAGATCATCGGCCATAATTAAAATTATATTAGGTTGCTTGGTTGTCTGTTGGGCTTGGATGGCCAAGAAGGGGAAAAAAATACCGCTTGTTGTTAGAATTGCTTTCTTCATGATATCATAATAAAAAGGGAGCGTATCAAAGCCTTTTAGCATAGCTTTTGATACACTCCCGGATAGAACTTGTTACCAGCCCGGATTCTGTTGCAGTTCCGGATTCAGTGTTATTTCATTTGTCGGGATACAATTCAGGTAATCCCTTTTTTCGTTGAACTTATAACCGTCCGGCAATGATTTTTGGAAAGGATCCATAAAGCCTTCATTATCTACCGGAGTCACGATCGGTTGTGACCATTCGTCTGCTTTGAAAGGATATCCTTTAGGACGTTTGCCCTTGAATAACTGATGGGCAGCCCACCGGCGGTAGTCGTCGGAACGGAAGCCTTCCGCAGCCAGTTCGACGCGTCTTTCCCGGCGGATTTCATATAATTCGTCTGAAACGGGATAACCGTAATCTAATTTTTCAATGGCAGAGAGATTCTGAGGTATACTGAAATCCGGCATTCCGGCACGTTGTCGCAAAAGATTGATTGATTTTGAATAATCGACATTACCGTCTAACTCATATTTTGCTTCTGCGTAATTCAACAGCGCTTCTGCATATCTGAAGATAATTGCACCGGTCTGGGACGCTCCTCCAAAGCCGGCACCTGAACCATCCGACAGGGGATCGACGCCTTTTCTCAACTGAAAACCGGTTGTGTTCATAAATTCACCGGAGTTGTCAAGATAGGGTTTCTGAAATATGTTCTTACCATATTGGTTATTATCCCACATTACATCTCCCGGAATCCAGATCGTTTGTTTGAGGCGACTGTCACATTCCGTGGCAATTAATGACAGGTAATCGCTACCTTTGGCTTGGCTACCTGCCTGCTTGTAATCATAAACCCGACCATTTTTTGTCAGATAAGAAGATACCAGGTCTAACGTCACATGTGCGTTGTTGGTTCCTACGGTCAGATATGACAAACAGTTGTGGGCCATATTGAGTCCTTTATCATAATCTTTCCATAACAACACTTCTTTGATCGGTTTATAATCTTCGCGGCCCATCAAATAGGCATAATCTTCATCCGGATTACCAGTAGAATAAATACCGACAGAATATTTGCCGGGAGACATCAGTTCCTCAGCTGCTTCTACTGCCGCTCTGAAATATTTATCGGGATCTGCATTGGCTGTAGCGAAGACCGTACCTTTATGGTATTTCTGCCATGTTCCTTCAAATAGGGCAACCCTCGATTTAAACAGCAAAGCAGTTTCTTTACTCAAACGGTTGCTTCCTCCTGGTGCTTCGGATAACGGTGACAGGTATTCCACTGATTTATCGAGACAATATAATATGGAATCGACAACTATTGTCCGCGGAACACGCGGCGCATATAATTCCGGAGAATCCATTTCCAGCGTTTTTGAGAACCAGGGTACGTCTCCGTAGGCTTTTACTTTTTCAAAATACAAATACGCTTTGAAAAAATAGGCTTCACCCAGGAAATGGCTGTATTCGTTGATATCGTCTTTGCATTTGGAGTAATTATCGAAGAAGAAATTCACCGAGCGTATTTTATCCCATTCCCAATGTCCGTTTCCTTTTGAGGTCACTACCGACCTTGAATTATTCAGTATATCATTCGGGCTGGTAGTAATCATATTGTCGGATCCTTTGTTGGCGTCCCAACCGAAAATACCGAGATAACCGCCTTCGGCACCGCCTCCCGTGAAGGAAGGAAATACTGTATAGAACTGTAATGTATAGTTCTCCAGATCTTTTGAAGTGCTCCAATAAGAATCGTTCCCGATCTTGTCCAGCGGAGCTTTATCCAACAAGCCGTCGCAGGAAGAAAACAACAGGGGGAGGCTGGCAATACTTGCTAATATAATATTTTTCATTTTTATCCTTTTTAAAATTGTAAATCTATACCAAACGCAAACACAGATTGAGCAAAGTGAGATTTGGAATCTCCTCTGGCTTTACTGTCATCCAATTTTTTAGCAGTCTCCGGATCCATTCCTTTCGGAAATCTACCGGTAATAGTGAACAAATTCTCTCCGGTAAAGAAGAAGCGTACTTTTTCCATTTTGATCTTCTCCGTTATATTTTTAGGGAGGGAATAACCAAACTGCAAATTCTTTAAACGAAGATAGGCTCCGTTCTGAAGATAGCGTGATTGGGCCTGGTAGTTTTTATTCCTTTCGTTGGATAAATAGGGACGAGGGAAATAAGCATTCGTATTTACGCCCAAGCCCACATACTTCTCAGATTCTACATCCCGATAATAATCCAGATGTTCCGGGAAAATAGAACATTGTGCCCAGGAATCGAAGCCCCAGAACATATTGCCGGTAAGCCACAGATCACGTTTGGCGACTCCCTGGAAGAAAACCGACAAGTCAAAATTCTTATAATCGGCTCCTAAAGTCAGGCCGAACTGATACCGTGGAGTCATATTTCCTATTACTTTCAGGTCACCATGATCGTCGAGTGTATTTTTACCTTTGTCGATCACCCCGTCATTGTTTCTGTCTACATATTTCACATCTCCTGTTCTCCAGGTCGGATAGAAGAAATGTTGTGATTTGCTATCCATGATCTGTTGGGCTTCTTCATCTGTTTGGATCAGTCCGTCGGTTTCAAATCCCCAGATTTCACCGACTTTCATTCCTTCATAATTAGTAGTCAATATCTTTGTCGGGTTGTTATATTTCGTGATTTCACTTTGATAATCGAATAACATCGCACTGACAGAATATCCTAGTCCGCATTCCAGGCGGTCTCTCCAGGAGATATTGATTTCCCATCCGTTGGTTTTCATGGTCGAGTTGTTTTCGTTAGGAAGGTCAGCTCCGATAACGCCTGGTAATGCTCTGGCTGGTCCCAGGCGGTTTTTTGTCAATCGTTGATACCAGTCTGCATTAATTATCAAACGGTTGTTCAATGCCCCCAGGTCGAAACCGATATCGAATGTCTGTGAAGTTTCCCAGGTCAGAGACCGGTTGATAAGGGGAGGTACTTCGGTATAAACCGGACGTTGTCCGTCGATCATCCATTGTAGTTGGGTTTTGATACCTAATAAAGGTAAATCCTGATAGGCGTCCACATTCTGATTACCTAGTTGTCCCCAGGAAGTACGGATCTTAAGTGTGTTTACCTTATCCGACCATTTTTCCCAAAAGTCTTCACGGGCAACATTCCAGCCGGCAGAGAAGGAGGGGAAGAAACCCCATCTGTTACCTTCGGCAAATTTAGAAGTCCCGTCGTATCGGCCGTTCGCTTCGAACAGATACTTTTCTTTATAATTATATCCGACCCGGAAGAATGCTCCTGCCGTAGCCCAGTGTTCCATTTCGTCCGTCAACTGGATATCGCCGGTCGAGGTAGAGATGGAGGGGACTTCCGGAGTGATCAGGTCATTCTTACGTCCCCAAAGGGCCTCATTCCGTTGTGTTTCATACTGGACGCCACCCATCACCGTGAAGTTATGCTTTTCGGCCAGAGAGAAATCATACGATGTATATATATTCGTACTTTGATACAAATTGTTTCTCTGACGTTTGGCTATATAAGAAGGAACTGTCGTTGCAAGAGCTATCATCGTCCCATCTACCATGTCTTCATAAGCCGTAAAGTTTTCGGATGTGAACTTCTGGGCATTCAGGCGGATAGAATAATCTGCATTGATCGTCCAGCCTTTAAGCGGAGTGAAAACCATCGCGAAACGTTGTGTTAAGATGTTATCTATCGTTTTATCTGTTCCTGCATCTTGTGTCCAGGGTATTTTAGATTGTCCCGGATGTACGCCGTTCGGAGTCCATTTAGCCTGTGTAGGGTAAGTACGGGCAACCTGGTGGAACAGCAGTTCATAATCTCCCTGGTTATCGTAGTTCGGTTTTTCACGGTTGGCCACTTCGAAACGGGTGTTGGTCGTAAACTTCCACCAGGGTGTCAGGTCGACATCCAGTTTTGAATTTATGTTGAAGCGTCTGTACGTATCTGTTCCGTAATTTAAAATGCCATCGTCATAAACGTGACCGGCAGAAACGAAATAAGCGGTCGTTTTACCACCTCCTCTGATGCTTATATTTTCCTGGTTTCTCAATCCGGAACCATAATATTCGTCGAACCAGTCATAGTTGGCATTCGAACCTTTCACATTTTCCCATACGCTTGGATTCGTTGCACTCGGAACAGTTTCCGGTAAACTGGGATCGTTTTGATATGCGATGATACGGTCAATTGTTTCATTGGTGAATACCAGTCCGCCGCCATTTGTTCCCGCCTCATTCATGGCACGGGCAAACGTATACGAATCGACCATGGTTGGCATACGGTGTGGCTTTGCTATGGAAACATTAGCCGATACGCTAACCTGGGGCTTGGTGTCTTTTCCTCCGGATTTCGTAGTAATCAGGACTACACCGTAGGGGGCACGTGCTCCGTAAATAGCAGCAGCGGCAGCATCTTTCAAAACTGAAACAGATTCAATATCATTTGGGTTCAGACGGTTCATATCTCCTTCTACTCCATCGATCAATACGTATGCGCTTCCTTGTCCTCTGATCTGAAAATCAAGATCGGCACCGGGTTCGAAACCATAATCTCCCGCAGTAAAATTCACGCCTGAAACCTGTCCCTGCAAAGCCTGGCTGACATTTGTCACAGCTCTGTTCTGGAGTTTATCGCCTTCTATCGCTTCGACAGCTCCTGTAAGATTAACTTTTTTCTGTGTGCCGTATCCCACGACTACGACTTCGTCTAACGCCTGTGTGTCTTCAATAAGTTTTATGCTCAGGACATCTTTGCCAGCTACAGCTAATTCTTGCGTGTTATAGCCTATATAACTAACCTGAAGCACTCCGTTTGCCGACATTTCGAGCGAAAAATTCCCATCGATGTCAGTAATAACTCCGTTAGTTGTCCCTTTTTCAATAATGTTAGCTCCGATAACGGGGATACCGCTTTGGTCGACAACCGTCCCCTTTATGATTTTGCGGGATTGCTGTTGCACTTTTTTTTTCATTTCTTTAGCCGAAATTATTATATTAATTCCTTCCATTGTAAAAGACAGATCAGCTTTAGTGCAAATATTGGTCAGAACACTGTGTATCGTTTCATTTTTTACACGTATAGACACTTTTTGTTCGAGATCGATCTCCCGGTTCAAGAGAAACAGATAATCGGTCTGTTTCTCTATCTCATCCAGCACATCTTTCAACTGGACCTGCTGCTTATTCAGAGTTACTTTGGCATTTTGCGAATTGGCATTTTCTGCAAAAGCAAACCAAGTAAACAAAAATAAAAAACATGTTGTTAGTCGCATAATTCGGAGTGTTTTATTCCTACCGGAGTTTTTCTTACTGAAACTCCGGGTAAAAAAAAGTTTTTTCATACCTTTGTTTGTGAATTTAATTTATAAGTATATTTTAATTCGATGTACTTT
>ERZ839767.5527-NODE-5527-length-11234-cov-4.533679_pt1 | contig 11234 bp, 9 predicted proteins | sample MGYA00519879_ERZ839767 | MGnify/ENA primary metagenome ERZ839767 (study PRJEB31850, sample SAMEA3708852) | human gut metagenome | biome: human gut; feature: human-associated habitat; material: faeces | place: China | collected 2014 ...
AATGATCCCTGTCAGTAGCATTCCAACCAGTCCTCCGCAGATATCCATCGTCCTTTTGAAGATCAGCTGACCGGCGCTTACCATATTGATGCTGGTCGAAAGCACCGTATATCCTTCCAGCTTTTCCACAATCTGATTGGAAGAATCATCCGCAACTCTTGCCAGCTTGATATGTATGGTAATTCCCATGATACCGAAATTTTTGATCAGTTTATCCGGAAGCGCAAGCTCTGTCGGAATGCTGAAAAGTGCTTCATCCACCCAGTTCAACTGTGCAAAATCTTCAATCGCACTCTCTCCACAAAATACCGGGAATCCATGATAATTTGGAATTTCATTTTCTTTTGCATCAATAATTCCAATTCCCATTACATGAAACTCACTGTAGGGATTGCTGGTAAATGCCTCCACAATTTCTCTATAATTCTTTTTTCCACCGATCAGAAGGATCGCTCTTTTCCCTGATGCAGGGCCTCTGTGCTTGGAAAGCCATTTTTTCAACAAAATCCTTCCTATATATAATACGCAGATTGATATGATTGGGAATGCAAATATAACAACTCGTGAGTAATTGCTCGACTCTTTCATTGCAAACAAATAAGCAATCACACACACGGTCACGATGATTGCGTGCTTTGCGACTGCCTTAGTCTCCAACCAGTACCCCCTTCTTAAGATGCCCTTGTAACTTCCCATCATCAGTCCCACAACCAGATCGATCGCCGCTATCGCAAAAAACACATTCCGGTAAAGCGGTGCTTCTCTGTAATATGCAGTCCCATGACGTAACCACTGAGCAAGTAAATAAGATACTTCCAACAATATTAAATCTAACAAAATAAAATCCCAGTGTTTTAACCAACTGGAAGTTTTCTTTCTGTACATAAGTGAACCCAACCCTTTTAAATCATTACTTTCGTAATTTTCCTTTTCTAACATTTATAACATATTTCGTATGAAAGGTAAAGCAATCTCCATGTACAATTCTCTTTTTCGACATTTTATCGACTTTCCGCACAAAAAAGCCATTAGTTTTGTATAATTTTTTCCTCAAAACTAATGACTTTTTAATTATTTATCGATTATTGTATTTTCAATTATAGATTTTTACCCTTTCCATACAATAATCACCTTTTTTGCTGCTGCAATCTGATTTCTGAAAGATTTTCTACTTTTTCAGCGCAATGATCGTCTTCACCACATCGTCAATTCCCATCTCAGAGCTGTCGATCAGCGTTGCATCTTCTGCCTGCTTAAGCGGTGCGATCTCTCTTGTCATATCGCGCTCGTCTCTTTCCTGGATATCCTGCTTGATCTGTTCAAAATCACAGGCTTCTCCTTTTCCTTCCAGTTCTTTGAACCGGCGCATTGCGCGGCATTCTACACTTGCAGTCAGATACACTTTAACGTCCGCATTCGGAAGTACATTGGTTCCGATATCTCTTCCATCCATAACGACATCTTTTTCTTTTGCAAGATTTCTCTGCAGATCCAGAAGCTTTGCACGGACTGCCGGTACTGCCGAACTTACGGATGCCATATTTCCAACAGCTTCCTCTCGAAGCGCTCCAGTGATGTTCTCTCCATTTAAATATACCTGCTGCACACCATTTTCATAACCAAGCTCTACCTTTGCATCCTCGCATGCTGCCTCGATCTTCTCTACTTCTCCCGGTACGATCCCTTTTTTCAGAAAATGTACGGCAAGTCCGCGGTACATTGCCCCGGTATCTACATAGATGAATCCCAGTTCCTTTGCAACCAGTTTTGCGATCGTGCTCTTTCCGGCACCTGCCGGTCCGTCAATTGCGATATTATATCCCATTTTATATCCTCCCTGTTTCACTCACATTTTCTGTTCCTGTCCAGATCTGACGGTTCCTTTTCCGGCTTTCCGCTGATATTCTCATCCTCAGCTTTTCTCACCTTCCATCCGGATCATTTCCTGTTTACGCCATCTCTGGATTGCTGTGCGATATCTATAATCCAAAAACTACCAGATATTACTTCCAGCCGCATATGCTGTCGACCACGCAATCTGCAGATTGAATCCACCGGTCAGTGCATCCAAATCCAGCACTTCCCCTGCAAAATACAGTCCCTGTATCAGCTTTGACTCCATCGTAGACGGATTGACTTCTTTGACTTTTACGCCGCCCCGTGTAATAATTGCCTCTTTGAAATCTCGAAGCCCGGTCAATGTCACAGTAAAATGCTTGATCAGATGGACGAAATTCATCCGCTCTTCTTTTGTGATCACATTGACCTTCTTCTCCGGATCAATGCCGCTTAAGTGGATCATGACCGGAAGTAATTTTGCCGGAAACAGTCCGGTAACTGCATTTTTAAACTGTTTATTATGGTTTGCATCAAATTCCCGCAGCACTCTCGCATCCAGCTGCTCTTCGGAAAGTGCCGGCTTTAGGTCGATGACCAGCTTTAACTCATGCTTTTTCTGCAGGATTTTACCTACATAGGCACTCGCACTGATGATCAGTGGTCCGCTTACTCCAAAGTGGGTGAATAACATTTCTCCGAAATCACTGTACAGCTCCTTCTTTCCGTCATAGACCGTTGCCTGGACATTCCGGAGGGAAAGCCCCATCAGTGCCGGAATGTATTCTTCTCTGACATTCATCGGAACCAGGGAAGGTGCAGGTTCGGTGATCTTGTGTCCCATCGCTTCTGCAAAGCGATAGCCATCTCCGGTGGAACCTGTTGTCTGATAGCTGACACCACCGGTTGCGATAATGCAGGCATCCCCTTCTTCTTTGCTTCCATCTGCCATGACAAGATAGGAAAATCTTCCATCCTCTGCCACAACTTTTTCTACATTGGAATAAAGATGGATGTGTACTCCATTTCGCTTCATTTCCAGCTCCAGTGTGCGGATAACATCCGAAGAATGATCCGACTGCGGAAATACACGGTTGCCACGCTCTGTCTTCAGACGCAATCCTGCATTTTCAAAGAAATCCATCACATCCTGGTTGGTAAATCCGTAAAAACTGCTGTACATGAATTTCTCATTGGATACCATATTCTGGAAAAGTTCATCCACGTCACAGGCATTGGTGACGTTGCATCTGCCTTTTCCCGTGATGAAAAGCTTCTTTCCAAGTTTTTCATTTTTCTCAAATACGTGGACTTCATTGCCATTTTTCGCCGCAAAGATCGATGCGAACATACCGGCAGCTCCGCCCCCTACGATCAGTACTTTACTCATTTGATCCTTACCTCATCTTCTACAGGCTCCAGTTCATCTCTGGAATAAACCTGATATTCGTCCCAGATGTCCTCCAGTGTCTCCAGCGTCTCGATGACATCATCCTGCTTCTTCATACAGAGTGCAACCACCAGTGCATTGATCACACTGAGCGGTGCAACCAGGGAATCTACGATAGATGCCATATCACTCTTGGCGATCAGATTGCAGGAGGAATAGAGATTCATCGGTGAATTCACACTGTCGGTTAAGGTTATTACCTTTGCTTTCCGGTTGCTGGCAAATTCCAGTGCTTTTAAAGTACGCATGGAATATCGCGGAAAACTGATCCCGATGATCACATCTTCTTCCCCGATCCGGATCAGCTGCTCAAAAATCTCGCTGGAACTGTTGGTATCGACCTCTACCACATCCTCACAGATCAGATTCAGATAAAAAGTCAGGAATTTTGCCAGCGGTGCACAGCTTCGGATTCCGATCACATAAACCTTTTTTGCCGCAAGGATCGTATCCACCGCCAGCTCAAATGCATGATTGTCCACGGATTCCAATGTCTGCTTGATCTTTTCGATATCAGACTGCAGAACCGTCGCCAGGATCTCGCTCCGGTCGATCCGTCCGTAGGTCACTTCCATACGCTGGATAGAATTCAGCTTGGTACGCACCAGTTCTCCCAGTGCTTTCTGGAATTCGGGATAGCCTTTATATCCAAGCTGTGTTGCGAAACGGACAACCGTTGATTCGCTGACACCGACTGCCTCTCCCATCTTTGCAGCCGTCAGGAAGGCTGCTTTATCATAATTTTCTTTGATGTAATCCGCAAGCCGCTTCTGTCCTTTGCTGAACTTCGGATATCTCTCATCAATTCTAATCAGTAACTCATTTTTTGTGCTCACAATTTGCCTCCAAATAAGAAATGTGCCTTTTTATAAAATCATTTACTTCTATTATAAATAAGGTCACAACCCTTTTTATTATAAGCAAAAGAGCCATAAAATTCAACTCGAATTTTATGGCTCCTGAGGTTACGTTTTGCTCACAAAATACTGTCTGTAACAGCTTTCGTCAGTTCGTCGCTATTATACCGGATAACTTCCGTCTTTTGCAATTGTAGCATCTACTTTCTTCTCCTGTGCCTCGCGGTATTTGAAGAAGTCTGTAGCTACCTGCGGGAAGAGTGCGTAGCTGAGTACGTCTTCATCCTGCTCTTTGTACTGTTCCATCTCTTTTTCAAGAGTTCCGAGTTCATCCGGGATCAGGTCTGCCGGACGGCATGTGATAACTTCCGGATTGTCTCCAAGTACTTTCTTAACAACATCCGGGTTGAACGGTTTAACAGTTGCACCGTATTTTCCGCTCAGGATGTCTTTCGTCTCTTTTGTTGCCATCTTGTAGCGTTCGCCCATCAGGACATTGAATACTGCCTGTGTACCAACGATCTGTGATGACGGAGTAACCAGCGGTGGTTCACCAAGGTCTTTACGAACTCTCGGTACTTCCTCAAGTACGTCGTAGAACTTGTCTTCTGCCCCTTGCTCTTTGAGCTGGGAAGTAAGGTTGGAAAGCATTCCGCCCGGTACCTGGTACAGAAGTGTCTTGATGTTAACACCAAGGTTCTTCGGATTGAGAAGTCCGCTGTCAAGTGCTTCGTCACGGATCGGACGGAAGTAATCAGCGATCTCAGCCAGAAGGCTCTGATCAAATCCTGTATCATAAGGTGTTCCCTTGAATGTCTCAACCATAACTTCTGTTGCAGGCTGAGATGTTCCAAGTGCGAATGGTGAGATTGCGGTATCAATGACATCTACACCGGCCTCTACTGCTTTCATGTAAGTCATAGAAGCAACACCTGATGTGTAGTGTGTATGAAGCTGGATTGGAAGATCTACAGCTTCTTTCATTGCTCCGATCAGCTCTGTTGCCTTATACGGTGTCAGAAGACCAGCCATATCTTTGATACAGATAGAGTTTGCACCCATCTCTTCAATCTTCTTGGCAATGTCTACCCAGTAATCTAGTGTATAAGCATCACCTAAAGTGTAAGATAATGCGATCTGAGCTTCTACTTTTTCTTTGTTTGCAGCCTTAACTGCTGTCTTCAGGTTACGAAGATCATTTAAGCAGTCAAAGATACGGATGATGTCGATTCCGTTGGCAGCAGATTTCTGTACGAAATATTCTACCACATCATCTGCGTATGGACGATATCCTAAGATGTTCTGTCCACGGAATAACATCTGAAGTTTTGTATTTTTGAATCCATCACGGAATTTACGAAGTCTTTCCCATGGATCTTCTTTTAAGAAACGAAGAGATGCATCGAATGTAGCTCCACCCCAGCACTCTACGGAATGATACCCAACCTTGTCCATTTTATCAACGATCGGGAGCATCTGCTCTGTTGTCATACGGGTTGCGATCAGAGACTGATGCGCATCACGCAGGATCGTTTCTGTAATCTCTACAGGTTTTTTTACTATATCTGCCATTTTCTTTCCTCCTAATTATATATCGCTTAAATTCCTACGCCAAAGATTGCCATAAATGTTCCGGCAGCTACGGCTGTACCGATAACACCCGCAACGTTTGGTCCCATAGCATGCATCAGAAGGAAGTTTGTCGGGTCTGCTTCAGCTCCGACCTTCTGTGATACTCTGGCTGCCATTGGAACTGCAGATACACCGGCAGAACCAATCAGTGGATTAACCTTACCATGTGTTGCAACACACATCAGTTTACCGAACAGTACACCTGCTGCTGTACCGAATGCGAATGCGATCAAACCAAGAATTACGATCTTGATCGTATCCATATTAAGGAATGCCTCAGCACTTGTTGTTGCTCCTACGGATGTTCCAAGCAGGATAACTACGATGTACATCATTGCATTGGAAGCTGTCTCTGTTAACTGTCTTACAACTCCAGACTCACGGAACAGGTTACCAAGCATTAACATACCAACCAGTGGTGCTGTTGTAGGAAGAATTACACACACAACGATCGTAACGATGATTGGGAATAAGATCTTCTCAAGCCTGGAAACAGGTCTTAACTGTTCCATCTTAATCTTACGTTCTTTTTCTGTTGTCAGAAGCTTCATGATCGGTGGCTGGATAATCGGTACCAGTGACATATAAGAATATGCTGCTACTGCGATTGGTCCAAGTAAAGCTGTCTGCTGTAACTTACCTGCAAGGAAGATAGAGGTAGGTCCATCAGCTCCACCAATGATTGAGATCGCTGCTGCCGCTTTGTCAGAGAATCCCATAGCCATCGCTCCAAGGTATGCTGCAAAGATACCGAACTGAGCAGAGGCACCAAGAAGGAAGCTCTTAGGGTTAGCGATCAGTGGTCCGAAGTCTGTCATCGCTCCTACACCCATGAAGATCAGGGAAGGGAGGATTGACCACTCATCCAGTTTATAGAAGTAGTAAAGCAGTCCGCCTGTTCCATTTGCCGCATCTTCTGCATGAAGCATGATGTCCGGATAAATGTTAACCAGTAACATACCGAATGCGATTGGAACAAGAAGCAGAGGCTCGAATCCGTGTCTGATTGCAAGATAAAGGAAAACACATGCAACCGCGATCATGACTACATTGCCCCATGTAAGACTGAAAAACGCCGTCTGATGCACGAGGTTTCCTAATGTTGTCGTTATATATTCCATTTTTTAACCTCCAGTCGTGTTAGATAAACACCATATAAATGATGTTAGTTCAATGTAGCAAGAACAGCGCCTGAATCAATTGCATCGCCTACTGCTACATCAATGCTTGCAACGGTTCCGTCTTCCGGTGCTACAACTGGAATCTCCATCTTCATAGCCTCGATGATGACAACTGCATCACCTTTCTTTACAGCCTGACCTACATTTGCTTCGATCTTGAATACTTTTCCGGCTGCTCCGGCTTTTACTTCGATGGATCCTGCTCCACCTGCAGGTGCTGCCTTTGGTGCTGCTGGTGCTGCCGCAGGAGCTGCCTTCGGTGCTGCTGCAGGTCTTGCAACCGGTGCTGCACCTGCTCCGTTTTCTTCTACTGTTACATCATATACATTGCCATTCACTGTGATTGTATAATTTTTCATTGAATTCATCCTCCTAATTAATTATGCGTGCCACTTATTTGATGGACGACGCTTGATGCTTCTTACTACGAAGCCGTCTGTGCTTCCACCGGCTTCTGCTTCATAAGCAGCGATCGCTGCGGAAATAACTGCTGCCAGTTCATCATCATTCGATGCTTCTTCTACTACAGGTGCTGCAACTGCTGCCGGAGCCGGAGCTGCTTCCTGTGTGCTTTCTGCTTTTCCTTTGTTCTTGAATTTTTCTTCAAGTGCAGGAATGTATTTGAACAGGGAGATCAGAATTGAGATAAAGATCAGGATTACGAATACGGTACCCATTCCAAGGATTGTATTCAGTCCTGCTTTTTCCATGATCTCACCGATGCTGTAATGTGCATCGATCGTTGTACTGTCCAGATAAAGGTCCTCATCAAAAACAAATGTAATGTCTGCATCACGGTCTTTGAATTTTGCACTGGCCGTTACTTTCAGTTCATCAGAGGATGGTTCGAATTTGTAATCACCGTGGCTTACATATTCCCCACACTCTTTTGTTCCCTGCTGCCATGCATCCAGAGCTGCAAGGAAACTATCTTTTGTAAATGGAACACCCGCCTGGTTCAGCTGGGACTCAATCTGAAAATCTGTCATCTTGTTCCACTGTTCGATAGTATCTGCATCTGCACTGTTGCAATACTCGATCAGAAAATCTGTTGCCTGTGTGATCGTTGATTTATCATACTGAAGATTTTCTTTCTTACTTCCGCAAGCGGTAAAGCAGAGCATTGCGACAAGCACACAAAGTAATACGCTTATTTTTTTCTTCACTTTGCCTCACCTCTCTAAACCGTACCGTGTTTCTTTGCCGGACGATCCTCTCTTTTTGTGAATAACATCTCAAATGCGCCGATCACATATTTTCTTGTATCTGCTGCTTCGATGATCGTATCCACATATCCTCTTTTCGCTGCTGATAATGGGCTTGACTGCAGATTCTTATATTCTGCTGCTTTCTCTCTGATGGTTGCTGCATCAGCATCCGCATACATGATCTTAGCTGCCTGGTTTGCATCCATCATTCCGATCTCTGCATCCGGCCATGCATATACCATATCTGCTCCGACTGCTTTGCTGTTCATTGTCACATAAGCGCTTCCGAATGCTTTACCGATCACAACATTCACCTTCGGTACTGTTGCATCTGCAAATGCATAAGTAAGTTTTGCTGCTGATTTTGCGATACGTTTCTCATCGTATTTGCTTGCTGTAAATCCGCTTACATTCGTAAGTGTCAGTACAGGGATATTAAATGCATCACAGAACTGTACGAATTCTGCAGCCTTTTCAGCTCCGTCAGCAGAAAGTGAGCCGTCAAATTCAGCCTCCACTTCAGCTTCTTCATTATATACTTTCGAACGATTAGCAACTGCACCAACAGTCATACCATTCAGTTTGATGAATCCTGTCACCATATCTTTTGCATATGCTTTCTTCACTTCGCAGAAGATGTTGTCATCAGAAATCATTGTAAGAGCGATCGCTGTGTCTTCTTTTGCATTCGCAAGGTCTGCACATACACGGTTCAGATCATCGTTACATTCTTCATAAGAAGAATCCTCTTCATTGTTACACGGTAACATACATACAAGAGAACGGATGTCTGCAAGGATATCTTCTTCTGACCCTGTTCCGTCCACAAGACCTGTTGTCTCGCTCTGGAATGCCGCAGAAGATGTATCACATTTGGAAATGTCATTTCCAGGAATTGCATTCGGAGTATTGGTAAATAATTTACCGTTCTTTGCTTCCATAAATGTAAAATCTGTCAGAGCCGGTACGATAGAAAGTCCACCGCCGCATGTTCCGAAGATTGCTGTGATCTGAGGGATCACTCCGGAAGCCATTGACTGTTTCTGATAAAGCTTTCCAAATGCTTCTAATGCATCTGTTGCTTCCTGAAGTCTGAATCCGGCACAGTCAACCAGTCCGATGACCGGTGCTCCCATCTTCATTGCCATATCATAGATATTAGAAATCTTCTTTGCATGCATCTCGCCGATCGCGCCATTTAAAACAGTGGCGTCCTGGCTGTATACGTATACCAGATTTCCATCGATCACTCCATATCCGGTGATCACACCGTCTGCCGGAGTTTCTTTTTCCTGCATGTTAAAATCAGTCGTTCTTGCTGTTACTGCTCCACCGATCTCAACAAAACTGCCTGCATCAAGTAAACTGTTGATTCTCTTACCTGCTGCATTACCTGCTGCCATGTTGCCCATAGTCTAGCCCTCCATTTTCATTATTTCAAATTGGGTTTTTTGCTTTTTCTGTATTGAAAAGTAAAACCAAATTTTTTCCAATTATATTATACTGTTTTTGCTACTTTAACGCAATACTTTGTGTTGTTTTTTGTTAAATACTTGACGACCCGCATAAATCCTGCATAAATATAAAAAGCTATGTGTCCCCGTACTTTGTTCCGTACGCACATAGCCTTTTCATCTGCAGTGTTCCATTCTAAAACTTCTTCACTTTTTTTCTCTTCATATTCCTGCATCTTTCCAAAAGAAATTCTGCCAGTTCGTCCGTATTGTTTCCTTCCAGTGCAGTCTTTGGAAATCCGATCATCGCTCTCGCCGATCCGACCGTCTCGGGATCTGCCTTCACAACTACACCGAATGCCTCTTTTGTCTCCAGGATCTTGGTGACATCTTGGTACGAAAATGATCTTGTCTTTTTCGCAGTTACACTGTCAAAGTGATCATCAAAAAAGTGGATTTCGGAACTCACCGGTCCACCGTTCAATCTGCATCGTCTGTCAAACTGATCTTCTGCATCCCCGACCGCCGTTGTCGATAACACCTTTCTCCAGATTGTTCTGTTCAGTATCACTGCCGCAACAAATGCCAATGCCCAGACTACAATATACTTAATGACAAAAAAAGTCATTCCTCCCGGCGTACCGCCTCCCGGGTTTCCATATTCCCACATAAAATAGAACACAAGCGGTCCCATCACTGTCATCACGAACTTAATCGTAATATCACTGCTGTCCACTCGGAAAAGTTCGCAGATCTGCTTCAACGTATTCTGTGACTCTTTATATGCCACACGGTAATAATTCGCCATATCATTTTCCCCTTTACAAAATCTGTGTCTTATTATATCCTTATATAGTTGATTATTCAAGAAAATACTTTATAATTATTTGTAAATTATCTATAAACTCTTCTATGTGTTCTCTCTATAGGGTTTCTCTATAACCGCTTCTGTTTATTTTTGATTCCTATTATCATTTAGTGATTTTTGCTTACATTTTCCGTCTATATATGGTCGTTTTATTACATATCAACATATATATTCCTAACAAAATATAAAAAACCTTAACTTTTTCTTAAACAATTAGTTGTACTTTAGTCTGGTTTGTGATAAGATTAACTGCGTTGAGAGTTTTAATCATAAGGGGGGTTTTCCTCGTATTGTTAAAACCAAAGAAAAATTTCATATTGGAGGGTGAATCTCATGGAGAACACTAAGAAAAAATTACCATTTGGTTTCTATGTGTGCTGTCTGACTTTCTCTTTTGAAAGACTTGCATACTACGCTGCTAAATGGGGGCTTGCGATTTTCATCGCAGCCAAAGCAGTAAACGGTGGTCTTGGACTTGACAAATCCGTTGGTGCTGCAATGAGTTCTAACCTGGTAGCATTTACTTATATCACACCTATCATCGGTGGATATATCGCTGACCGTTGGATTAGTCCTCGTATTCTTGTTCCTGTTGGTGAGATCCTTATGGGTCTTGGTTATCTGTGTGCATGGAAAGCAACAGAGGCTAACGGCATCGCAATGTTATGGGCAATGATCATTCTCGTTTCTATCGGAACTGGTTTCTTCAAAGGAAACGTATCTGGTATTAACGGACGTCTCTTCCCAT
>ERZ839767.5531-NODE-5531-length-11226-cov-2.811834_pt1 | contig 11226 bp, 8 predicted proteins | sample MGYA00519879_ERZ839767 | MGnify/ENA primary metagenome ERZ839767 (study PRJEB31850, sample SAMEA3708852) | human gut metagenome | biome: human gut; feature: human-associated habitat; material: faeces | place: China | collected 2014 ...
ACAGCATTACGGAGCCAATAAAGAGGACAAGGTTCAGTGGGCAGGACATACGTCCATTGCCATTCCCGGCTGATATTTCGTTTCGTAATCATAAAATCCTGCTTTTGGAATGATCTCTATGATCGGCAGGCTCTCTTCACCAAGCACGCCGGCAGAAAACTCTCTTCCTTTGATACACTCCTCCACAACGACTTCATCTTCATAGCGAAATGCCGTCTGAAGCGCGGTCTCATATTCCTCAGCACTCTGTACCATACTGACGCCAACACTGGAACCACCACAACATGGTTTCACAACGATCGGATATGCCATATCTTCCGGCAGATCGCCACTCTGTCCTTTACGAACGGAAAATCCTTTCGGCGTTGGGATCCCTGCCTCCAAAAAGATCTTTTTGGACAATCCTTTATCCATGGCAACCGCACTGCCTACGCAGCCGGAACCTGTGTAACGAATGCCAAGCAGATCGAACGCTGCCTGTACTTTACCATTTTCACCATCTGCGCCATGCAACGCCATATATACAATATCTGCCTTTCGGCAAAGTGCCAGAACATTCGGTCCAAAGAAACCATCCTCGGAATCTCCACGCATCTGTTTGATCTGATCCAGATCCGGGTCAATGGACTTGATCTTTTTATCGTCCGAGCGGATCGCATCATTTCTTACAAAAAAGTCCTCTGAAACATCTCCTTCATATCCTAAAAAAACATCCAGCATTGCTGCCTGATGTCCCCTTTCACGCAGCGCTTTGCACACGTCTTCTCCGGTGCTAAACGATACGTCTCTTTCTGTACTAAGTCCTCCAGCCAATACGATGATGTTCATAACTGTGCCTCCATTTTTGTTTTACATGCTAATTATTTACGCCACTCTATCTTAGCACACTACATGCAAAAGGGCAACGCTAATGCATTGCCCCTCCTGCTTTTAACAAACAATTTCCTATTTTGTAGGACGTGCTACCAACACCACGGAATCTCCTTTACCATATCCATAATGAACCACTTTCCCGTAACGGCTGCTTGCAGACACATCCTTTGCGCCGCCGGTATATATCTCAATATGCGTGATATTCTTGTATCTTCCATTACGCCAGCCGGAGAAAAAGATCAAGTCTCCCGGAAGCAGTTTTTTATAAGAAACCGCTTTTTTTGCAATAACTTTATGATTTCTGGTGCACCATTTTCCAATATCTGCGGCAACCGGTGACCAGCCGCTTTTCGATCCAAAATATACATCATATTTACGATATACTCGAGAAACTAACGAACTGCAGTCGTAAAAACTCTTAGACATTCTACGTGCCTGACTGTATGTCGTCTTCGTCTTAGAGATCGCAATCGCTTTCTTGGATGCCCGATAACCCCGTTTACTGGAAATCTCAACCCAGATCTTAAACGTGCGTCCATCCGCCTTTACTGTAATATTTGTATGACTGATCTTCTTCGCTTTCATTTTGCCTCTGGATGTAATCGTTACCTTTTTCTTATTGTTAGAGGAAAAGCTAACCTTACTTCCTGGCACAAGTCCTTTAAGCTTCAGCGTCTTTCCCATTCCTTTGTACATGATAATGTTGAAATCCGCATAGGTAGGATTACTGACACGAACCAAAATAGAAAAATCTAATCCATCGATATTCAATGTTAGTTTTTTCGATCCCTTATAATTTGCAAAAATATCACCTTGCTCTGTAAAATATGCCGCACCCTGTTTTTCAGGATCCCAGGTAATCTTACTTTGTGCGATTGTTCCGCTGATCGAAGGCTTCTTCACACAGCCGGATGCCAAGATCACTGTCTTACCGGATACCGTTGGTGTTGTCACATATACCGGCATCGTAAGTGTTATCGTGTCCTTGTTATATGCAGTGAGCGTCGCTTTCAGTGTCGTCTGCCCCTTAGCTACAGCCTGTATTCCCTGCGTTGTCCAAACAGCCACTTTATTATCTTCGGTTGCATAAGTGATCTTTTCACTGCCACTTCCGATAAAGGAAAAACCGTCAACACCGACAGCGGTTGCCTTGCTGCCAACAGCACGTGTAACATACTCTTGTGAATAACTCGGTGTCTCAATCGTTACTTCTGCTATCGCAAAACAGCTGCCACGTCCATTGTCCGCGTAGATCACGGAAGGGCGAAACCCCACTGCCTGCAGAGAGCCGTCTTCACTAATTGTGACACTATTTCTATCTGCCGACAACGTATAACCCATCTGCAGCAAATATTCCTGCATCGGCTTAGAAACACTCTGTCCATAAGCAAGTTTGACCTGTTCCGGTGCGATCACATTAATCTCGATCGTATCTTTATATGACGTATCATCGTCATTTTTGCGCTCCGCCTCAACCGTCACCGTTCCCTCTTTCAAACAAGTCAAGATTCCGGTTTCTGTCACTGACGCCGTTTCCGTTGATGTTTCTGTCAAGTGAAATGTTGTTCCTGCTTTCATATCCGGTTCTACCAGATTCATCAGATCAAATTGATCTCCCACATAAACACTTTGCTCATTTTCGATAAAAATACGTTCTAAAGCAGCCGCATCTCTGCTGATTCCAAAAATCATTCCTGCAAGCAGCAGTACCAGACACATGATCTGCCATTTCCCTTGTGTTTTCTTTGTTGCCTCCATGTTTCCTCCTTACATTTAATTCACCTTGTAAATAATCCGTCTGCCCTAAATTATCACTGGTATCAGACATCGATTCCCCTATTGTGATCGCTCTGCCTGAAATCCTTCATACATCATATCAATGTATTCCCAGATCTCATCCCGTCCGCTTTTATTCAACGCAGAAAACGGAATAACCGGCGTTCCATCTACTACCTGCAGCGCATCTTTGATCTGCTTGATCTGTTTTTGCAATTGTGAACGCTTGATCTTATCCGATTTAGTTGCAATAATGATTGGATTAAATCCATAATTGACACACCATTCATACATCTGTATATCATTTTGATTAGGTTTGTGCCGTATATCCACCAGCAAAAAGACCAGACGCAGCACCTTTGACTGGTGCAGATATCCGTCAATCATCTTCCCCCACTTTTTGACTGTATCCTGTGACACTTTCGCATAACCATATCCCGGCAGATCAACAAAATACAACAATTCATTAATATTATAAAAGTTGATCGTCTGTGTTTTACCCGGCTGCTGCGAAGTACGTGCATAAGATTTACGATTCATCAGTGCATTGATCAAGGAAGACTTTCCTACATTGGAACGCCCGGCAAAAGCGACTTCCAATTTGTCATTTTCCGGCAATTTACTTGTAATACCACAAACTGTCTCTAAATTAACACTCGTTACTTTCATTCTATTATCCCATGCCTTTCCATGTTCTTATGCTTCGCCGGAGGCAGTTTCTATACTCTGCTTCCATATTTCCTTTACCGAAGACACCGGAGTAACCGTGATCCCTTCTAAAATGTCCTCCGAAAATTCCACGAGATCACTCTCATTATCTTTCGGAATGAACACCTGAGCGATCCCGGCTGCTTTCGCCGCAAGCATTTTCTCCTTAAGACCACCAATAGCAAGCACTGATCCACGTAAGCTGATTTCTCCCGTCATTGCTATATCGGCTCTGACTTTCCATCCTGTCACCGCAGAATATAATGCCGTTGCCATTGTAACCCCTGCAGATGGCCCATCCTTCGGCACGGCGCCTTCCGGTACATGAATATGAATATCATGTTCTGCATAATAAGAGTCTTTCACCAGCTTTGCGGTCTGGCTTCGCACATACGTTAATGCGATCTGTGCTGATTCCTTCATGACATCCCCTAACTTGCCGGTAAGCATCAGCTTACCGTTTCCGGGCATAATTCCAACTTCGACCTCTAACGTCTCTCCACCAACAGCCGTCCATGCCAATCCGCGTACAATACCAACCTGCGCTCTCTTATTCGCCATCCGGATGGTATGCACTTCTTTGCCAAGATACTCTTTCAGATTGCGTTCCGATATACGAACCTTATCTTTCTCACCTGTTGCAATGCTTTTCGCTGCCTTCTGGCACAACAATATAAGTTTGCGCTCCAGATCACGCACTCCTGCCTCTCTGGTGTAACGAGCAATAATCATACGAATTGCCTTATCCGTTATTGTAATCTGTGAATTTGTCAAACCATTGGCATTTTTCTGTTTTTTCCACAAAAATTCTTTGGCGATATGAAATTTTTCATTGTCCGTATATCCTGACAGTTGAATGATCTCCATACGGTCACGAAGCGGCAGCGGAATTGACTCCAATGAATTAGCAGTACACCAAAACATCGCATGAGACAAATTGATCGGTATTTCCATATAATGATCCGAAAAATGCTTATTTTGTTCAGGATCTAACACCTCTAACAACGCTGCGGACGGATCCCCTTTATAATCTTTTCCGATCTTATCGATCTCGTCCAGCAAAACCAATGGATTATTGGTTTTTGCCTGACAAAACGCCTTTACGATCCGTCCCGGCATAGATGCGACATACGTTCTTCTGTGTCCACGTATCTCCGCCTCGTCATTGACACCGCCAAGACAAATGCGAACATAACTGCGTCCCAATGCCCTTGCGACTGAACGGGCGATCGATGTTTTACCGGTTCCCGGAGGACCGACCAGACAAAGGATCGGACTCACTGCATCTTTCTTCATTGCCTTTACCGCCAAACATTCCAAAATACGTTCTTTTACTTTAGTAAGACCATAATGATCCTCATCCAACACCTGTGCTGCATACGCAAGATCTAAGCTCTCCTCAGACTTTTTCTTCCATGGAAACGCAAACAGATTATCCAGATAATCACGGATCATTTCACTTTCCGATGGATTTTTGGCAAAACGCTGAAAACGCATAATTTCTTCACGAATCGCCTTTTTAACACGCTTAGGAGCCTTTAGTTTCTCTAATTTATGAAGATATTTAGCTGCCTGAGAGCCTACGTCGTCATCACCAAGTTCCTCATGAATAGCATCGATCTGCTCTCGCAGATACATCTCCATCTGCTTCTTATCTATATTTTCTCTGATCTTTTTTTGAATCTTCTCCTGTTCAATAAACAGATTGATCTCCTGCGTCATGTAGACAGCAAGCCGCTTTTCGCGTTCGTCAATGGATGGCTCCTCCAAAAGCTTTTGTTTTTGTGTATAATCACTTTCTAACAATCCGCTAAGTTGATCGACATAAGCCCCGCGGTCCTTCTCATCAGCAATAGCATCCCATACTGTAGCAGGAACATCTTCTCTAAATTCCGCATATTTTCTTTGCAGGGCATTGAGAATGCTGCCCATCGCAAGGATCGTCTGGGAATCTTCCTCTGACTCTATTTCTTGAAATTCACTATATTCACAATAATAACAATCCGATTCCCGATGGACTTCTTCAATCATAACACGGCAAACACCACGTACAACAGCCTGTGGATGTCCTTTTCTCGGCGTATTCATCTGTTTGACTTCCAATAACGTTCCCACCGAATATAATTTTGAATGATCATCGTCTGCCGTTTCTGCCGACATCCTTGTGACTCCAACCAGTTTTCCACCCGGTCCAATAGCTTGTGATACCGCATTTTCGGAGCGACTGTCATACAAATTCAAATACACAGAACTTCCCGGAAATACAACACACTCTGACAGGATGATCATTGGAATTTTTTGATTATTCATTCCATTCTCTCCTTGTATCTTATCCACAAAAGGGGCAACGCATCTTACGTTACCCCTGCAACATTCGTAAAAAGTACAAAGTTTGTTTATGCAGTTGCATCTTTATCCACTGTCAACTGCTTAACTTCGTCCCCTTTTGTGATCAACTTTGGTTCTTCCTCACCTAAAACTGACTGCTCTGTAATAACACATTCTTTAATGTCATCCACGGATGGAACCTCATACATCACATTCTGCATTACATTTTCCATGATCGCACGCAGTCCTCTTGCGCCGGTCTTGCGTTCTGACGACTGTTTTGCAACAGCCTGGATCGCTTCCGGTTCAAACGACAATTTTACGCCATCCAGTTCAAACAGTTTTTGATACTGTTTTGTGATCGCATTTTTAGGCTCTACCAAAATCTTTTCCAGTGCTTTCTCATCCAAAAGATCTAACGCTACCGTAACCGGCAGACGACCAATGATCTCAGGGATCAAACCAAACTTCACAAAATCTTCCGGCAATACCTGTCGGAACAGATCTCCAATTGTCTCATCACGCTTATCTGCGATCTCAGCATTAAATCCAATGGATTTCTGACCGATACGTCCCTCTATGATCTTCTCCAAACCATCGAACGCTCCACCACAAATAAATAAAATATTGGATGTGTCTAACTGGAAGAACTCCTGATGAGGATGTTTTCTTCCACCCTGCGGTGGCACACTGGCTACCGTTCCCTCTAAGATCTTTAGCAGTGCCTGCTGTACACCTTCACCGGAAACATCACGAGTGATCGAAACATTCTCGCCCTTACGGGTGATCTTGTCAATCTCATCGATATAAATAATACCATGCTCCGCACGATCCATATCATAATCCGCTGCCTGAATGATCTTTAACAGAATATTTTCAACATCTTCTCCGACATATCCTGCCTCCGTCAGTGCAGTTGCATCTGCAATGGCAAACGGAACGTTTAATATCTTTGCTAATGTCTGTGCCAAAAAAGTCTTACCGGAACCTGTAGGTCCCACCATGATAATATTACTCTTTTGAATCTCAACATCCATATCTTTTGCAGACAACACACGTTTATAATGGTTATAAACTGCTACGGAAAGAGCTCTCTTTGCGTCATCCTGTCCAACTACATACTCATCCAAAAAATCCTTGATCTCTTTTGGCTTAAGCAAATTGATCTCAGTATCATTGTCGACCTGCTCTGCCTTCTGTGTCATCTCATCTTCCATGATCTCTGAGCAAAGTTCTACACACTGGTCACAAATATACACACCCGGTCCTGCGATCAGACGCGTCACCTGATCCTGTGTCTTTCCACAAAAAGAACATTTTAATATATCATCTTTTTTTCCTGACATGACTACCTCCCTGCCTGATATTCCCCCACTCTTACAATAACTTTATACAGATCTCTATTTCACGATCGTAACAGTGAATACAATCTGTTATTTACGGTTAGTCACGATCTCATCGATCAAACCATACTCTTTTGCTTCTGCAGCCGTCATATAGTTATCACGCTCTGTATCAGCCTGGATAACTTCTAATGGCTTACCGGTATTTTCTGCCAAAATTTCATTCAAACGACTTCTTGTCTTTAAGATCTGTTCTGCGACGATACGAATCTCTGTTTCCTGACCTTTGGCGCCGCCGGATGGCTGATGGATCATAATCTCCGCATTTGGAAGGGCAAGTCGTTTTCCTTTAGCTCCTCCTGCTAACAAAAATGCACCCATGCTTGCCGCAAGGCCCATACAAATTGTAGAAACATCACATTTTACATAATTCATTGTATCATAGATGGCAAATCCTGCACTAACAGATCCTCCCGGACTGTTGATATAAAGGCTGATATCTTTGTTTGGATCCTGAGATTCCAAAAACAACAGCTGAGATACTACCAAACTCGCAATATCATCATTTACCTCGTTGGATAAAATAATAATGCGGTCCTGCAACAATCTGGAATAAATATCATACGAACGCTCTCCGCCACTCGTTTTTTCAATAACATAAGGAATACTATAACTCATTGTGCTCACCATGCCTTTCCATGTACCTGCAAATACTAAGCTGCAGGACATACTCTCTTAGACTTAACAAAAACGCCAGCCCATCAGGCAGCTGAAACAGCTTCCTGATGCGGATGGCGTTAACTTCTGTTTGTATTATTTCTCAACAGCTTCCTTTACAACAAATTCCACTGCTTTCTGCACTGCCAGATCCATTCCGATCTGTTTCTTCTCATCATCGCCGATTAACTCTTTTAACTTGTCGATCTCCATCTGATACATAGAAGCCATATTCTCTAACTCTTTATCGATCTCTTCATCAGAAGCCTCGATGTTCTCTGCAACAACAACTGCCTCTAATACCAAGCGACTCTGGATACGCTTCAAAGCCTGTGGCTCTAAATCTTCCATCATCTTCTGTGGAGTAAGACCTGTAAACTGCATATACTGCTCCAAAGACAATCCCTGAGACTGAAGACGCTGTGCGAACTCCTGTGTCATCTGACGTGTCTGTGCAGTGATCATCTGCTGTGGAATCTCCATCTGTGCATTCTCAATGATCTTCTCAATGATCTGATCTTCCTGCTCACGTTTGATCTGATTCTCTTTGTTCTCTAAGATTTTCTTCTCAACGTCAGCCTTGTACTCATCCAATGTATCAAAATCAGATACATCCTGTGCAAAATCATCATCCAGTTCAGGAAGCTCTTTCTTCTGGATTTCTTTGATCTTTACCTTGAACAATGCAGGCTTACCCTTAAGCTCGTCTACATGATACTCTTCTGGGAATGTTACGTTTACTTCAACATCCTCACCGAGATTCTTGCCAACCAACTGATCCTCGAAATTATCAATGAAAGAATGTGATCCAAGAACTAACGTATAATCCTCTGCATAACCGCCTTCAAACTGCTTGCCATCTACATAACCATCAAAGTCGATGATAACAGTATCTCCGTCCTCTGTAGCACGATCCTCGATCGTGATCAGTCTGGAGTTAGCTTCTCTTGCCTTATCGATCTCTGCTGTGATCTCTTCCTCACTTACTTCTGCCTCTTTCTTCTCTACCTCAATACCCTTGTAGTCACCCAAAGTAACTTCCGGCTTTATTGCTACGGTAGCTGTAAAGATGAAATCCGTTCCCTTTTCCATCTGTGTTACTTCAATTTCAGGCTGTGCAACGATCTCAAGCTCACTTTCCTTAGCTGCTGTCTCATATGCTTCCGGGATCAACTCATTGGCTGCATCCTCATAAAATACTCCCGTGCCGTACATTTTCTCGATCATTGCTCTTGGAGCCTTTCCTTTACGGAATCCCGGCAGAGCAATCTTACCTTTATTTTTCTGATAAGCTGAATCAACTGCTGCATCAAACTTTGCAGCCTCAACTGTAATTGTCAGCTTAGCCATGCTCTTCTCCAACTTTTCTACCTGTACACTCATTCTTGTAAATTCCTCCTTATAAAAATATCACATTGCTATACTATAGCATGAACTTTCTCCGAAAATCAAGGCTTTTTCAAAATTAATTATTTTGCCTCATGTCCTTTAGCTTTCAGTACTGCGATCACATCATCAACATACCGCTCACAAAGCTCCTGTGTCTCTGCTTCCACCATAACACGGATAACCGGTTCAGTGCCGCTCTCGCGCAGCAAAATACGACCATTCTCGCCTAGCGCCTGCTCGACTTTTTTCACGGCTTCGATCACATCTTCATCAGCTCTTGCTGCCGGCTTGTCATTAACGCGAATATTTTTCAATACCTGCGGATAGATCACAAGTCCCTTTCGCAATTCGGATAATTTTTCTTTCTTTTCCAACATAACTTCCATCAGCATCAAAGAAGTAAGCACACCGTCTCCGGTAACCGCATATTTACTAAATATAATATGTCCGGACTGCTCACCGCCCAGGGAATGACCAAACTGCATCATATTGGCATTGACATATTTATCGCCAACGGATGTCTTTTCATAGGAAATACCAACTTTGTCAAACGCCTTGTAAAGTCCCATATTAGACATGATCGTCGTAACAACCGTATTGTTATTTAATTCTCCCTTATCCTTCAGGTAACAACCACACAGATATAAGATCGCATCTCCATCGATCACCTGACCCTTGTCATCTACCGCAAGGCAACGGTCTGCATCTCCATCATACGCAAATCCAACATCAAGATTGTTCTCGACCACAAACTTCTGCAGATTATCAATATGCGTCGATCCACAGTTATCATTGATGTTTGTTCCATCCGGATTCATGCCGATCGCAAATGTCTGCGCTCCCAATGCATCAAAAACACCTTTTGCCACGGAATAAGAAGAACCGTTAGCACAATCTAATCCAACTTTTATATTCTTAAAAGAACGAGTTGCCAAAGACATTAAATAACCGATGTAACGATGTCTTCCGATTGCATAATCGATCGTGCATCCGATATTCTCTCTGGTTGCCATAGGAATGTCATCTACTTCGCTGTCAATATATGCCTCAATCTTTTCTTCAACCTCAGCCTCCATCTTATGTCCCTTACCATTGATCACCTTTAATCCGTTATCATAATACGGATTATGGCTGGCAGATATCATAATACCGCAGTCAAACTTTTCTGTTCGCACAACATAAGACACACTTGGGGTTGGCGTTACATGCAGAAGATACACATCCGCACCACTCGCTGTAAGACCTGCACAAAGAGCATCTTCAAACATATAACTGGAACGTCTGGTATCTTTACCGATCACCACACGCGCCTTGTGCTCTTTTCCATAATACCATCCTAAAAAACGACCTACTTTATATGCATGCATTACATTTAAATTAACATTTGCTTCTCCACGAAATCCATCGGTTCCAAAATATTTCACGTTACTCCTCCATTCTGACTCTTCACTCTTTCAACTCTACCCGCTGCCTTATGCTGTCTCTTCTATGTCCTATTCTCCTAATAAGCAACCGGTGCTTTACACAACATTACAATTTTACCATATGTGCTTTTCAAAATCAATGTTCTGTTTCCAATGCGGCTTATATTCCTCAATTGCTCCTTTTTTATGCCACTTTCATTATGGCATATACCCCTAAACGCCTGTTTCTACATGGCGTTTTCCAAAATAAAACCTGTTATGATGATATCAAATATTTTATCTAATAGGAAGGGGCACGTATGAATATTTACAAAGCTACAAATGATATTTGTGATACAACATTATTTTCTTTAAAGTGGAACAAACACAGTTTTGGACTGCGTCTTGCAAAACTTCGCGAAGCGGCCGGAATCAGCGCACGCCAAATGAGCTTGGATCTTGGATTAAACAAAAACTACATTAATTCCATTGAATCCGGTAAAAATTATCCGGCATTGGAAGGCTTCTTTAACATCTGCGATTATCTTCACGTCGATCCCTTTACCTTTTTCTATACTGATGATAATACGTATCAATCCTTCGCCTATTTTATTCCACTATTGCAAAAGTTAAATTCCGAAGAGATCCAGCATGTCTATCAGATGGTCAAGAATGTCACCGAATATCCA
>ERZ839767.5546-NODE-5546-length-11189-cov-2.787857_pt1 | contig 11189 bp, 11 predicted proteins | sample MGYA00519879_ERZ839767 | MGnify/ENA primary metagenome ERZ839767 (study PRJEB31850, sample SAMEA3708852) | human gut metagenome | biome: human gut; feature: human-associated habitat; material: faeces | place: China | collected 2014 ...
ATTTGATTACAGGCGGAAAGGTGCCGGCGTTTTTGGGTTCGTCATTTGCGTTTTTGGGAGGGTATGCAGCCATTGCTCCGCTGATTGACGGCGCACCTAATATGGCGATGCTACCGTATGCATCTCTTGGTGTTGTCTTTGCCGGTTTTTTATACTTAGTACTTGCACTCTTATTTAAACTTTGTGATGTAAAAAATGTTATGAAATTCTTCCCGCCGGTTGTGACCGGACCGATTATTATTGCGATCGGCTTGATTCTGGCGCCCTCTGCAATTTCCAACTGTCAGAGCAACTGGCCGATTGCCATCATTGCCTTTGCGACCATCGTGGTGTGCAATGTATGGGGTAAGAGAATGATTAAGATCGTCCCGATTCTGATTGGGATTATGGTATCGGTGCTGGTATCAATCGTCATGCAACTCTGCGGCGTTGAGGTATTTGACCCGGTAAAGCTGCAGAAACTCTCCGACGCAGCTTGGTTTGGACTTCCCATTGATTTTGAGCGGTCTGTCTTTATGGTACGTGACGGCGCAAAGGCAGTTACAGCAATCATAGCGATTGTGCCGATTGCACTCGCTGCCATGATGGAGCATATCGGTGATATTTCGGCCATCAGCTCTACGGTTGGTAAAAACTTTATTGCAAACCCCGGTCTGCACCGCACTTTGACCGGCGACGGATTGGCGACATCTTTCTCGGCAATCTTCGGCGGTCCGGCGAACACGACCTACGGCGAAAACACCGGTGTATTGGCGCTGACGAAGGTTTACGACCCCCGTGTCATTCGTATTGCGGCATATTTTGCGATTGTTTTGTCCTTCTCGCCAAAGGTAGCTGCATGCATCAGCTTGATTCCGACGGCGGTTATCGGCGGTGTATCGTTGATTCTCTATGGTATGATTTCTGCCATCGGTACCAGAAACCTGGTAGAAAATCAGGTGGATCTGTCCAAGAGCCGTAACATCATTATCGCGGCAACTATCCTGGTGTCTGCGCTTGGTTTTAACAATATCGGCGGTATTTCGTTTGAAGTGTTCGGAACCACCATTACGCTGACCGGCCTTGCGATTGCGGCAATCCTGGGTATCGTGCTGAATGCGGCTATGCCCGGTAAGGATTTTGAGTTTGTGGCTGATGAGGAAAAGGCATCCGAAAAGGGTGTGGATTTTAAACTCTAAAAAAAGAAAAGAGGAACCGTTATGAGTAAACTGTTTGTTATGGATCATCCGCTGATCTCGCATAAAATTGCGATGCTGCGGGACAAGAATACCTCTGTCAGAGATTTTCGCGCCTTGGTGAACGAGATCGCGTTGCTGATGGGGTACGAAGCAACTAAAGATTTAAAGATGACAGAGGTCAAGGTAGAAACCCCGGTTGCTACTACCAAGGGACAAGTGATCGAACGTCAGGTGGCGCTGGTGCCGATTCTGCGTGCCGGCCTTGGCATGGTAGACGCATTGATGAGCCTGATCCCTGCGGCAAAGGTGGGACATATCGGCCTGTATCGGGATCACGAGACCTTGCAGCCGGTGGAATATTACTGCAAGCTGCCGAGCGATATTGAACAGCGTCAGGTTTTGGTGCTTGATCCGATGCTCGCGACCGGTGGAAGTTCCAGCGCGGCAATTTCCTTTATCAAAAAACGCGGTGCCAAAAATATTCGCCTTGTATGCGTTATTGGCGCGCCGGAGGGCGTTAAAGCCGTGCAGGAGGCACATCCGGACGTGGACATCTATGTTGCGGCACTTGACGAAAAACTGAATGAGAACGGGTATATCATTCCGGGTCTTGGCGATGCCGGCGACCGTCTGTTTGGCACCCTGTAAGCCATTGAGTCGGTTTTCCGTGCAGCATAGCCGGAAGGGAGCAATCCGAATACGCCTGAAAAGATGAAACTTCGGCATCTTTCGGCTAAGAAAGGATAGTAGGTGGATTTATGACAGGGAAAAAAGAGTGGGTTATCAGTGACGGCTTTATGAATGCGACATCAAGCGGAGCCTTTGTGAGTCATGAAGCGGTATGCGTGTTGAACCTTTCCGGACAAACCGCAAATATTAAGATTGCAATCTATTTTGAAGACAGAGATCCGATGAAGGGGTTTACCGCAATCTGTGAAAATGACAGAACGAACCACATTCGTCTTGATAAAATCGTCAATGATCAGGGCGAGAAGATTCCGCGTGAAGTTCCTTATGCCATCGTGGTTGAAAGCGATGTTCCGATCGTGGTACAGCATACCAGAATGGACGTCAGCCAGGCGGAGATGGCGCTTATGACAACGCTTGCTTATTCGTGATGAGGATCATTTAAAAAGTAAAACAGAGCCCGGTTTTTGACCGGGCTCTGTTTCATGAAAAGCGCGAAATCGCACCTTTGTTCCGAGTGTTTCTGTTAAACTGTTTCTGAATTAAAATTTCAAGAAAAAATATTGAAAAAAAGAGAAAAAGTCCTTGACAACAGGGTATAGTATGTGGTATAATCATGAACGTTGTCGAGGTGTGGCTCAGTTTGGTAGAGTACTTCGTTCGGGACGAAGGGGTCGCAGGTTCAAATCCTGTCACCTCGACCAAAGCAGTTAAAACCGCCGTTTTTACGGCGGTTTTTTGTTTTATCCCCGAATAATCCCCGAATTTTCCTTGTGTTTTCTTTCTACTTCCCCCATAGTCTCCACAGCATTGTAATGGTTCTAAGATCCTTGTCATCCAGATTCAGCCCACTTACTATTAGCTTTTTGAATTTCGCTTTTGTGTGATTCACGACTATGTTCTTCTTTAAATTCTTCAATATGTTTCTTTCATCAGTATGAAAATTTCTGATTGGGAGTTTCTTTATCAATCAATTCTATCTTCTTCTACATACTGAGTAATAAACCGATATATGTTAGGGCTTAACTTGGCATCCTCCTCAGATGCCTCTATCAGTTCGTATAACTTGTTTGCACCATCAAATAAGCGTCCGAACGGATCGTCACTGGTATAAAACACCTTTTGCCAACAAATGTCATTTCCATCCTCCCATATGAAGAGAAAATCATAAGATATAAAATTTCCATTTCCATCCTTCCCAAAGGGAATAATAACCAAATCTCTTTCTTTATCGAAACATTCAATGTAAACAATGTCCTTATACAAAACCCACTTATACTCTTGGTTCATGTGCCTTGGGTGATATACGCACTTTTCATCTGCCTCCATTGTGATAATTCCAGCTTTCTCATATCTTTCGTCGAGAAGCGCCATAACACCACCATCATTTTCCCATGTGAGATAATTATCCTTGGTATCTTTATACAATTTGTCAAGAAACTTCACTAACAGGTCAGTGTTAGCATGGGATACCCACATACTTGTTTCAGTCAAAGTCCGGATGTCGGTATCAAATAATCTTGCAATTTTCCAAACAATGTCGATACTCATCTTTTTTTTAGAATCTTTTTTAATGGTTCTCGATATATATCCGGTGCTAATGCCAAGAATTTTCTCCAACTCACCAACACGCATACTATTCTTTCTAAGAAGGTACACAACATTATTTGCAAGGGTTGTGTTATCGAACTCCCCCAAAGACTCAATATATTCCGAAATATAATCTTCTTGCTGCTGAAGTAAATCACACCCATCGCTTGAATCCTCATCATACTGATTGTTAATCTGGTCTTGGATTCTCGCTTTTATTTCTAAGGCTACCATAAGTTCTTTCGTATTTTCCGGCTCTACCAAAGAATAGCGTTCTCCGTCTATTTTAAACTTATCGGTCATATATTCATCAAACTTTCTCGACATAATTAAACCTCCACTTCTCGATCGTGTTCTTATTATACCATTTGAACCTTTAAAAGTCAATGGTTCAAATAAATGTCGACATATTTTTTTTACAAAGGCTTGTACTCTTCCATGCAATCGCCTGCCGTTTTGCACATAAAAAAAGCGCTCACCCCCAAAAGCAAGCGCTTGATTGATTCCGTTTTTTCCTGTCCGCAAATCGTGTACGGCGGCGATTTTACGCACGGTCGTCCAAGGCTGCGTACGCCTCGTCCGCGTCCGTCACGCACCGCTCGCACTCGTCCTTGGTGACCTGATAGACGCCGTAGCCAAGCTGCGGCATTTTTACTCCGTTTGAAAGTGTTACATAGTCCATGTTGGTTTCCTCCTTGTATGATTTTTCTGTTTTTCAGCGTTCGCCGAATTTTTCTGCTTTTTACGGTTTTTCGAAAGAACCGTTTTACGCCGTCTCTTAGCGCGTCAGTGTCCCATGACATTGGTCTTTTCCAGCTGCCGGGAGAATTTGTGCAGCGCGCGGTTTGCGTACCGCTTTAAAATCAGTCCAAACGCCGCAAAGCCGATGCCGTAGGCCGCGATCACGGCGATATCCACTGCCAGGTTTTCCCACACAATGCCGCCGACCGCCTCACGCATGCCGTTGATGCCGTAGGTAAAGGGCAAAAACCGATAAATTGCGCGGAAGAACGCCGGTGTACACTCAATCGGGAACGTGCCGCCGGAGCCGGAAATCTGCAATACCAGAAAGACCACGCCGATCGCCTTGCCGACGCTGCGAAACAGAGAGGCCAGGCAATAAATAATCATCGAGAACACCAGGCTATACAGCACCGAGAGCAGCACAAACAACACCGGGTGCACCATCGGCACTTTGAGCAAAAGCACATCGCCGAGACCGGCAATCAGCCCCTGCACGGCGGCCAGGGTCGCGTAGAGCAGGTATTTGCCGACAAACTCCTGATTGGGTGTAAAGGCAAAATCCACGTTATGGGCGCTTGTCGCCAGCATGGCCGAGAGGATCAGCGCGCCGACCCAAAGGCAGAGCGTGGTATAAAACGGGGTCAGCCCGGCGCCGTAGTTTTCCACCGGGAAGAGGCGCGTTGTCTCCAGCACCACCGGGTCGGAAAAGAAGTCGCCCTCGGTTTCGGCGTCGTTTTGCATGATGCTTGCCAAATCCTTTAAATCCAGATACTCGGACAGCTTGCGGATTTTTGAGGATAAGTCCTTCATATCGCTCAGATAATCCGGGTACTTATTGCGAAAACGGTTCAATGCATCGACCGAGATACTGTCGCCGCTCAGCTCGTCAAGAAAGCTGCGGATATCGTCACTGCCGCGGATGCCGCGCTGCAAAAGCCCGGCGATATCACCGGCCGCGCTGCCGGCATTGGAAAATGCCGACTGAATCTTTGCGATGTTATCATCGCCAAGCAAAGACGCTGTCGTGCGGCAGACGTTTTTAATCGCCGCACAGGACGAAGAAATCCCGCGCAGGATATCGGTCACGTCATCTGACGCGGCGATCTCGTTTTCCAGCTTATCAAGATTGTCGCGCAGTGACGCCAGATGATCGGTCAGGGTATCGATATGCGCCGACAGATCGTCAGTCTCCCGATCGCCGATTTTTGCGATCAGGGTATTGGTTTTGTCCAGCATGTCGGCAAGGTTGCGCAGCACGGTGCGCGCACCGACCACCGTGTCGGACAGTCCATCGTCGGTATAGCGCAGCACACGGGACGCCGTGTCTGCAATCCGCGCTGCGGTATCGAGGGTATCGCACACCGCACGGAGCGCCGACATTATATTGGTCTTTTTATTCTCCACCCTTGTGCGCACCGCGTCAAGCTGGTTGCTGAGCCGCAGCGCCAGCATATCAAGCGCCGTCTCGCCGTTTTTGATCTTCGTCTCCAGGGTATCTAAGGTCGATAGAATCGGACGGAAGAGAACCGGGTGCTTCTCCAGCGCCGCTCTGGCGGCGGCAATCTGCGCAAGGATCCTGTCGCGGTCGGCGTTTTGGTCGATGCTGCCGATAATGTCCGACACGGTATCCATGGCCGCCGTGATCTTATCAAACGCGGCGTTCACCCGGTCGATGACCTGTTCGACCTCTTTTTTGATCTGCGCCGTCTCGTTTTTGATACGGGCAAAGACCGCGCCGTTTGCGCCGATCATGTTGCCTGCCTTGTCTAAGGCAGCAAGCGCCTCCTCCAGGGTGCGCAGCCCCTTTTTGATGCCGGCGATCTTCTCACGGATAAAATCCGTGTCGATCTCGTCCAGAATATCCGTGTTCTCCGCAATCGAATCCAGTCTTGCGATCAGATTGCCGATGTCAATCGTCAGATCGTCCGTCCGCGCAAGCAGGTCGGGCTTCGCCGCGGTCACATCACTGCTCAGGCGGTCAACGGCGGTCGCAATCCCGTCCACGGCGGCGGAGATATCATCCAGGCTGCCGCGCAGCTCCTTGGCGTCCTTGGCCGTGGTCTCACTGAGGCTTAAGGTGTTTTCCTCCACCTTGTCGGTATACTCCAGCGACTTTTCCAGAACATTTTTTAGATATTCCACGTCCTCGCCCTTATCCGTAAGCGAAACCCTGCCGTTTTCCGCCGCGTCAATTAACTTGCCGATCCGGCTGTCCACATCGGGCAGGTTGTTGTCCACCAGGTTCATCAGCACGCGGAACGCCTCCGCCTTATCCATATTCTCGTCAAGCGTGATGCCAAGCGGATTTAAAACGTCAAAAATCTTTTCCACCACCGTTTTGGAAAACTCCGCCGTGATGGTCTTTTGCAGCGTGTTGGCGCCGCTGTCGGTCATCTTGGGCGCAATGGCGTTGATCTTTTCGTTGGAATAGTATTGCAGCTTCGGCTTTTCGGGGTTTTTATCCGCCAGCGTCAGCAGCTTTTGGGAAAAATCCTTCGGCACGATGATGGTCGCGTAGACGTTGCCCTTTTTGCACTGCTCAATGCCTTCCTCCGCCGTGTCAAAAAACGTCCAGCCCAGCTTTTTGTTATCCTTTAATTCGGCGGTCAGTTCGGTGCCGATCTCCACCCGCATATCCATGATGGACGCGCCCTCGTCCTCGTTGACGATGCCGACCTTGATGTCGCCGGTGTTGGAATACGGATCCCAGCACGCCAGGATATTGACCCACGCATAGAGCGAGGGCAGCAGGCAAAGCCCCAGGCATATAATGATTGCAACCACGCTTTTGGATATCTTTCGGATATCCGCGCAGTATATTTTAAATACGTTTTTTAAGAATGTCACAAGCGCACCTCCGCATGAAAAATCGTCATTTTTTTCCCTTTCGGCTATCCGCGCGAATCGCTGCACAAAACGGTCACCGCACCGCCGCCGCGGTCGGCATAGTCCATCCGCAGCACGTCACCGGCCGCAACCTCTGCCGCACCGCCCAACTTGGTTGTCTCCAAAAGCACGGTATATTTGCCGTCAAGCGTGAGCTTTTTGTCGGTATAGTCTGCGGTCGCCGTCAGTGCCAGCGCCTCTGTATGGTCATAAATCAGGCGCGTGGTAAGCGTATATGCCATAGCCGCGGCGTTTTCCTTGATGTTGCCCCTGCCGCCGATCTCAAGGTACAGCTTTTTGCCGCCGACCACCGCGCCAAAGTGCAGATCGCAGGTGTTGACGGGAAGCTTGCCGCCGCCAAGCGCCATCTCCAGCGAAATCTCGGACACGGCAAGGTCGCTAAGCGACAGCGCCATCGCGGCCTTGATTACCTTTTGCCCGTGCAGATAGACCTTAAGCCGAATCCCGTCCGTGATACAGTCCGCCAGGCGGCTGGTGTTCGGCGTGATGTTTTGAATGACCTCTTCGATGGTGGACGGCGGAATCGAAAGGTTCAGCTGACGGTTGACGGTATCCAAAATCACCCCGGCGCGGTCGAGCAGAAATTTCTGCGTCTCGTCCATCTTCATATGCCGGATATATTCCGCCGTTTTTTGGGGATCGCACTGCACGTCATACACGCTGCACCGCAGCTTTTTGCCGTCTGCAAGCAGCTCCTCGGACGGCATTTTTGACACCTTTAAGGAATAGAAAAAGTCCTTGGTGATGCGGTAGTTATCCATCACCTCGTCCGCAAAGTCGGAAACATCGCCGCCCTGCGCCGTCTGCGGCGCATCGCCGCCGTCCGCGGCACGCCTGTCACGGATTGCAATCCCGTCCGAAAAGGTGATTTCCAAATTCTCGGACTCGACCGATACGGTGCGGACATCGCGGCCGTAGCCCATGTTGGCGGCGGTAATCTGAATCCCGTCACCCAAGGCATCATAGGTTCTTTCAAAGCACTTGGCAAGATAAAAAATCCCCACGCCGCGCACCCAAAAGGCATCCCCAAAACCGCCCGCAGCAAAAACCGCGGCGGCCGCCGCTAAGATGCACAGTTTTTTCCGCTTTTCTGCCGCTCTGCTCATCGCGTCTCCCCGTTTTCTGATTTTTTTGAATCCGTTTTACAACCGCCCTGTCCGATCTGAAATCTCTTGGATTGAGAACCGAAAAAGGCGCCGGCCGACCTCCGATTTTGGGAGGCGTACGGTTTCCTTTCATCTAACCAAAGAATAGCATAATCGGAAAACTCTGTCAAGTCCGATACATCGGATAGACCGCATTTTTCCGACACTTTTGCCGATCTATAAGTAGATCGCGCCGCTTTTTTTGGCGTCCTCCTCCACCTGATCCAGAATCTGCTCCTCCAGTGCGGCGTAATCGATCGCGTTGGTGTCGGTGTAGCTGTGCGAAAACGCGCTTTGCCGCCCGTGTGCATTCGACGGCGCACGCTCATCCCGCACCGGATAAACGTTCTTCCAGCCGTTTAAAATCGCCGTCTCAAGCAGCTTCTTTTGCCGCCCGACATTGTTTGGCTCCAAATCATTGACGCGCCGGATCAGGCTCTCTACCGCGCACTCGGTCATCGGCGCACGGATCAGCTCCCGCATTTTTAAATATTCTTCATACAGTTTTTTTAATTCCTGATCTTCCACCTCGGAAAGAAGCGGCGCAAAGCCGCTTTCCGCTTGCTTTTCTTTGCTTTCTTTTTCTTTGCTCTCCTCTTCTTTGCTTTGCTTTTCTTTACTTTGCTTTACTTTACTTTGCTTTACTTTGCTTTGTGGCATTATTTCCGTTTTGGCGGTGGTTTCCGCGCCGAAAACGGCGGTTTCTTCCGCAGAAACAGCGCAGCTTTCGTCAATCAGCGCAAAACGCGGATCAATTTTTGCCGCGCTGCTCTTTCTTTTTGCCTCCAGATAGGTTTTCTGGATGGATTTTGACGTCAAAATGGAATGCTTTTCAAACATCTCCCGGTCAAAGACCCCGAACTCCACCGCCTTTTTCACGATTTCGTCAAAGATTTCCCAGCTTTCCTTATTCTTTTTCGGAAAACAGAGCGTAAGCTGCTCGCCGAACTCCTTTGCGCAGACGATTGCCGCCCTCTCGTCATACCGATAATAATAGGAATGCGCGTAAATCCGCCGCCATAACGAAATGATCACCTGCACCCCGATCGCGCCGTACAGACACGAGATGTACTCCACACTTCCGCCGAGGAAAACGTCAAGCGGAAAATAGTCAAGACCTACCTTCTTTGGCCTCGCCATAGAATGACCCCCTTTTTTTATTTTTTCTATATCATACCACGAAACCGAGTGTCACGGCGTGCCATCTTCCAAACGAAATCCACGCACACAAAAAGGGACTGCGGCGCAGTCCCTTTGATTTGAAAAAACGGATTGCATTCTACTGCAAAATGCGCTATAATAAACGTATAAACAAAAAAAGCCGTTTTTGCGGCACAGATTGCTTGTTTTTTTCGATAAATCACATATACTACAATTAAGAAAGGAGTTATGCGCTATGTCAGTAAAGTCAACGGTATATATCCAAAAGGAAGATGACTGGTATGTCGCAACAAGCATCGAGACCGGCGTTGCATCGCAGGGCAAAACCATGGACGAGGCCATCGCCAATCTTTCCGAGGCCTTAGCTTTGTATTTTGAAGATACCAAACCCGAAACAGACCCGTCACCGGTATTTATCACCACCTTGGAGGTGGCTGTGTAAATGGGCTCAAAATACCCGGTTTTAACCCCAAAAGAAGTTATAAAAACGCTGGAGAAATTCGGTTTTGCATTTGTGAGCCAGAGGGGCAGCCACAAAAAATATTCTGACGGAGAACATGTTGTGATTATTCCAAACCATGCCGAAGTCGCAAAAGGAACGCTAAAGAGTATTTTGACAATGGCACATATTGAACTTGACGATTTTTTAAATCGGCTGTAACATCTGACAAGGCGGCCGTCATGTATCACGGCACACAAAAAGGGACTGCGCCGCAGTCCCTTTTTTCGTCAGGCGCACGGGAGATGCAGCAAGGCTCGGCGCGGAGCATCGATGACAAGCCAAAAGATGCCAAAATTTTGCCTTTTCAGGCGAGCTTAGATTGCTCCCTTTCGGCTAACCACGCGGTGACACGGAATCACAAAGGGTTTCGGATTATGATGCAGCGCATAGCCAACCACCCTTGCCATGCGCGGATTGCCGGCCAAAAACGCCACCTGAACGTAGGTTGCCACCCTGCCCTTTGGAATTTTTTGCACCACTTCATAGATTTTATCAAACATGTTCATTTTTCTTACCTTTCATCGGCTCTCCGGCTGTGCCTTGCGGTAATCCCCCGGCGTCATGCCCGTTTTCTTTTTAAAAAACAGATTAAAATAGTATTCGCTTGAAAAGCCCAGCGCCTCGCTGATCTTTTTCAGGCTGTCATCCCCCTCGCTGAGCAGCTTTTGCGCCTGTGCGATTTTGACATCATGAATGTAGGAAAGCAGCGTTTTCCCCTCATACTTTTTAAAGATTCTGCCCAGCTGCTTCTCGCTGATGTGGCAAGCCGCAGCGACCTCCTCCGCCTTGATAAAAGCGCCGCTGCGCGCCGCAATCAGCCGCTTGGCAAGGGTAAGCCGTTCGTCCGCCTCCCGGTTCTGCGCCGCTGCGCCGTCCTCGTTTTTACACGTCCCGGCAATCAGGCACATCAGCTCAAAAATGCGGTTTTTAATCAGCTGCGGCGTGTAAAAGTTATTTTCGGCGCACTGCCTTTCCATAAAACGGATCGTTTCTTTCATTGCGGCGTCCATGACGGCCTTTTGACCGCCGTGCCGCTCCAAAAGCCGGTTGACGGCTTCCTCGACGCAGGCCGCACCGACCGAAAGCTTGACAAAATCGTCGCTGTATCCGATCACGCTGTGCTTTTGTCCCGGTGCGATCACCACGTACCGGTTGGGGCACACCGTCATTGTTTGATTTTCGATGCGGTAGGTGATTCTTCCGCGCAGCACAAAGTGGAGTTCAAAAAAGTTGTGGTAATGCACCCTTGGGGTAATCACGTATTCGTTGGTATGG
>ERZ839767.5548-NODE-5548-length-11185-cov-4.081761_pt1 | contig 11185 bp, 11 predicted proteins | sample MGYA00519879_ERZ839767 | MGnify/ENA primary metagenome ERZ839767 (study PRJEB31850, sample SAMEA3708852) | human gut metagenome | biome: human gut; feature: human-associated habitat; material: faeces | place: China | collected 2014 ...
GCGCGTATTTCCAAACGATTTTCATAACTTCAAATTCAGCTTCTGTAATTTGAGGCAAATTGCTCATGTGATATCCCTCCAAATCTTACAAATGTAATAAAAATATTATATATCTTAAAAGGTTATTCTGTCAACGAAATAAAAACTTGACTTTAAATCTTACAGATGTAATAATGGATAAAAATTACACTTGTAAGATTTGAAATGTGAAAGGTTTTTATAAAAATGGGAAGGGTAGTTGTTGTAACATTTGATGAAAATGAGGAAGAAAAATTAAATGAATTATTACATTTTCTGTCTGCTAAAAAATACTCTGAGATGCCTGATAAACAAAATAGGGTACTTAATTACGGAGCATTAAAAATAAATGTGGAATATCGTTCTGTAGAAAGTAATGGTGAGCTGGTTCAATTGACGAATTATGAATTTGAAATATTATATTTGCTGGCAAAAAATCCAGGACGGATATTTTCAAAGGAACAAATATATACACAGGTGTGGAAAGAACCATATTATGGGGCAGAAGATAATGTTATGGGCATAATTCGGAGAATCAGAAAAAAGATTGAGCCAGATTCTGCAAAACCAAGATACATTTTAAATGTATGGGGAATGGGATATAAATTTAATGGTGAATTGATGAAATGATGGAATATAAAATTGGGCATAATAAGTAAAGATACCAAAAATAGCAGGAGAAATTTTTATGGAAAATGATATTTGGAATGAAATATCCTCTTTTTTGAACCAGTTGCGTTGTGAGAATATAAACAGAGAAAGTTATATCTATTTCCAAGAACTTGCAAATATTCAGTTGAAGAAGAAAATGGAAAAAGAAAAGGTGAATAAACTTCTCGATCATATAAGTAATGAGGACAGAGAGAAGTTGAAGCAATATGGAGAAATTTTGGAAGAAGAAGCGTTTGTGTCAGAACAAAGGGCATATTGTCAAGGATATGTAGATTGTATTCAGTTATTGGCTGGTTTAGGACTCTTGAAAAAATCGACGGATATGGAAAAAATAATTAGCGAGATGAAAAGCAATTAAGTGTGTCGTGGAGGAAAATGTAGTATTTGATAGATAAAAGGATGTTCGTAAAGAAGAAACAGTTATGTTATATCAAGTTGTAATGATATAGCATAACTGTTTTTAACATATGGTAATAGTATTTATTCCACTAATTTTAAATATCGGTAATTATCAGCTATTTATCGGTATTTTACAAGTTTTATTTTGTATCATTAGTAGTGTCTACGTTAGAAATAAAAGGATTAGAATCTAGCAGAGCTGTCGTAGTTGCAAGAATTACCTGTAACTGATAATCATTGCACTGATTTAAGAGCCGAAGAATCTGATCATATGTAGAATTATTTTTATTCTGATTTGAGTAAACGTAGTCATCAGCAGAAATATTTAAAGTCTGCATGGTTTTACAAAATAATTCCAGACTGGGACCGCCTTTATGGCGTTCGAGGTCTCCAAGATAAGCCGCCGATATTCCGAGTTTTTCAGCAAGAGCTTCTTGTGTTAAATGCATTTCCATACGCCCTTGTTTTACTAAAGTGGCAAATAATGTTTTTGGAATATCCATGTTTATATACCTCCATAAACTTAGTGTATTACCCTAAATTTGAAAAGTGAAAAGGGTGTAACATTAGAAAAAATACAGGGTATTACCCAATGAATGAGAAAGCATACAAATCTCTTTCGGTTAAAAAAAAACAGATTCCGAAAGAGCAGTATTTGTATGCTTATTTTCTTTTCCGGAATCTAACCGGAGAAAATATGGTTCTTAGCAAGAGTTCAGCTAAAAAATTCTGTTCAACAGAAGGTATTCAATTAAAAAAATCTCAACAATTTCATTAGTAAATGTTGGAATTGAAACTAGGGTAAGAGCCAATAATGAATCCAGGGTAATAAAATATCGAATTAAATGCGTCCATAGGAGTGAAATCTGTCAGGGCGTTTTTTGTTACCTAAATATTGAGAATGAGCAATTCAAAATAAGGGCGATTGCTCGTATTCGTGCCCCGCCTACTGATCTGAATTCAAAAAAATTCAGATCGGAGGAAAGGACATGGAAGGCAGACAGCCAAAAAGAAGAAAAGATAAATACAACCCATATGAAATCTATGAGAAGGACGGAAAATATTATGTTTCATTTCATAATGGTGAAAAAGAGTACAAGGATTTGGAAATAGGAAAGAATGTATATGAAGCTTTTAATACGTTTGAATTGCAGGATGTGTCGCATATGAATGTTGTGGACAGGCATTTGGAACAGTCAGAAATCTGGGATTCCAGTTTATATGAACGGGTATTTCAGAAAGAGGAAGGTGTAGAGGATACTGTTCTGAATAAACTGGAAGCGGAACGTTTACATAGTGCAATTCAGCAGTTGTCGGAAATTCAGAGAAGACGATTGATGAAGTATTATTTTAAAGATAAGAATTATGAGCAGATTGCACAGGAAGAAGGCTGCTCTTTTCAGATGGTAGCAAAGTCTGTAAAAGCAGCAATCAGAAATTTGAAAAAGATTTTGAGATAGTGGGTTGAAAAATAGCGTTTAAGTGAGGAAACAGGTGGAAAGAGAAATATTCTGATCCGCCTGTTTCTTCTTTTGTCACGAAAAGACTGGGGAGAGGGACGAACCTTGACAAATTCATATACATTCATCAGACACATTCCTGTTGTTATCGTGATGAGCGTAAGCCACATTAACAGATACGCCATAACACAGGCTGGGTAAAGACAGCGAAATCCCACCCGTATACTTCCTTTTGGTTTCAGTTTGTATTACCTGGACTGTTGAGCGAAAAATATCTGGTTATAACTGTCAGATTGCTTCTGACAGGGCGATGACAGACAACAGGCATAATGATACTCCTGTCCGGTCATAAAGTCGTGTATACAAAATATTTCTTTGATGCCGCAACAAGTGAGGGCAGCTTCAGGAGATCCCTGGAGAGGAAAACTCCTAATCCCATATATTTATTTTAGATAAAATCCTGTGGAGCTGATTAGCAGTCAGCCGTCTGATGATTTCCCAATTACAAGTCGGGGCGTCGGGGACAAATAGGCTTGTATTTTACATATTTAGGGATAACAACAGTTAGAAAGACGAGAGGAGATAAAGCAAAGATGGAAGATAGAAACGTCAGGCGTGGGGATATTTATCACGCCGACCTTGATCCTGTATTTGGAAGTGAACAGGGCGGTTATCGTCCGGTGCTGGTGATTCAGAATAATATAGGAAATAAATACAGTCCGACAGTGATCGTGGCAGCAATTACTAGTAAAGAAAAAATGAAACTGCCGACACACATTGCAGTTCCGGAAATGGAAGGTTTGGAAAAGGATTCTGTAGTGCTGTTGGAGCAGCTTAGAACTTTAGATAAAAGACGGTTGGAAAATTATGTGTGTACCTTAGATCGTACTGAAATGGAGAAAATCAATAAAGCAATCCGAAGAAGTATCGGGATACCGAAGATAATTGAAAAACCGTTAGTCGTGAGCCTGTGCAGAGTATGTGCAGGCAATTTTTATGAGGTGCCGGGACATTATATCCGGCGGGTGAATCCGGAGCAGCGATATAAGGAATTATGTATGTTCTGCAATGTCCGGAATGGGTACGACTATTATATAGGAAGAAAGAACAAGTAACACGTAAAAGTCAAGTGTGCGATTTGAAAATTCGCACATTGGACGATGTAGACGAAAATGGATATCTTAGTGGTGTACCGTTTTTAGATGTTACACAGCTAAAAACTACCGGTAGTAAAGCGCAAAGATTAGGACGAGGAGGATAACGTCATGGCAATGATAGAGAATGAAATGGAAAAGAAAGTATATAAAGTAGAAGATGTTCAAAATTTGCTTGGGCTGGGACGCTCCAAGGCATATGAATTTATAGAAAATGTTTATTATGACAGAAAACCATTCCGGGTGTTGAAGATTGGCAGATCTTATCGTATCCCATGCAATTCTTTTGATAAGTGGCTGAATGGAGACGAGGAGAGAGAAAGAGTGAGAGCAGAATGAAACAGAAAGAAACGCAGCAAGAGACAATGTCAAAGGAAAAGAGAGTTGTCTTTTTTGAAGGAAAATCATGGTATCACAGAACCAAAGAGCTGCAGGACGATCTGACGACAAAATATGGGAAAAAAGGTGGCTTTGAAACGCCGGAAGAAGCAGAGAAAAGTTACTGGGAATATGAAAAAAGATACCAGAAGAAGCAGAGAGATCTCCAGATTGCAAAAATGCAAAAGACAGATGTGATGCTTGGGGATTATCTGGAATACTGGTTTGAAAATATTTTCAGTCCGAGAATTGAGACAACCACGAGAATGGTTGGAGCATATACCTTATATAATCTGATTCTTCCGAGTATGGAAGCGGATATCAAATTAAGGTATGTTTCAGTAGAGTATTTAGATGCTCTACTGGAACGTGTCGCGAAAATCTGTCCTTCAGCGGGAAATAAAGGGCGGGAGCTTTTGAGTATCGCCATGAAAGATGCAGCAGGAGATAAGTTCATAAGCTATAATCCAATGCCTGAGACAAAGCCATATCCGAGAGCAAAACCAAAGGTAAGGGTATTAGGCAAAGAAAAATTGAAGGTTTTTCTTGAAGCTGCGAGCAAGAATCCTTGGTATCTGGAAATTTTACTGGGACTGTTTTGTGGATTACGAAAAGGAGAAATCCTTGGATTGAAGTTTCAGGATTTTGATTTTGAAAAACAGACCGTCAGAATTAGCAGACAGCTTGTTGGAAACCTGAAACTGAAAGAAAAAGAATTTACGGTTACGGAATATGCTGTTATTGAACGGAATCCAAAGACTGAGAATAGCTACCGGATATTGAGAGTGCCAAAAGTGGTGATGCGGGAAGTAAAACGCAGACAGCAGTTGATTGAATTGCGAAAAACTGATCTGGGCATAGAATACAAGAATTTTGATTATGTATGTTGTCAGGAAAATGGCGAACCCCGATCATTAACGGCAATGAATCAGGCACTTACGAAAATCTGTAACAGAAATGGATTGCCAAATATCACCGTACATGGACTCAGACATATGTTTGCGACCATTTTAATTGAGCTTGGAGTTCCATTGTTTAAAATATCTGGTCTGCTAGGTCATAGTTCCGTTCATACGACTTACGAATATTATTGTGAGATTATGGACGAGCAGGATAAGATTATTGCGTTTGTAAATAATACGTTTGTACCACAACAAAACGGAACGGAGGGATAGCCATGCATAAGACCTTTGATTTTAAGAAATATGTAGAATATAAGGTCTATTCGGTGACAACAATCAAAAATGGGTATGGATTTCGTGTGTTGCTGACGTTTGCAGACGAAAGTACAAAGACACAGCAACATGCGGGATTCACAACCAAAAGAGAAGCTAATGCATTTCGTGATGAAGTAATCGGACAGCTACATACTGGAACCTATATTGTGTATGGAAAAATCCGGGTAGAGGAGTTTATGATCTTCTGGTTGGAAGATATTATGCGTCCCCGAATAACAGACGACACATATACAACTTACAAAAGTGCCATTAGGAATTATATTGTTCCACAGCTTGGAAAAATGTATATGTCTACACTGAATCAGGGTTATATCAGAAAATTATATAATACAGTTGCAGAAAAACGAATCAGTTGCGAAAAATGTCAGGACGATCATGAAAACATCATTGGAGTATGCATTTAACAAAAATGTATTGGCAACTAATCCTGCGAAGGGAATCAATTTACCGAAGAAAATAAAAAAGACAGAGTATCGTGTTCTGAAAATCGACGAAAAGAAAACATTGACACTTCCGCAGGTGCTACAGTTGATTGAGGAAAGTAAAGAAACACCGATTCATATGCAGATTTTATTTGCTGTATTGATGGGGCTCAGAAGAAGTGAAATCAACGGTTTGAAATACAGTGATGTCGATTACATTCACAGGACGTTGAGAGTAGAGCGTCAGTTGGGAAAGAAGCCAAACAGTAAAGCAGAAGACTGTGCACCTAAGATGCTGACAAAGCAGGAAATTAAAACAAAAACACCTGCTGGTGTGCGTGAACTTCCAATACCGGATTATGTATTTGAAGCAATTCTGGAAGAACGGAAAACTTATGAGAAGAACCGCAGACGCAGACCAAAAGAGTTCCGGGACTGGAATTATATTTGTTGTTCTACATATGGGAATCCAAGGAGTAAAGGTTTTCATCAGAAATACTATAAAGACTTGTTGAAATCCTTGGATTTGCCTGATATTCATTTTCACCAGTTGAGAAATACCTATGCAACTATTTTGCTGAAGAATAGCTTTAATTCAAAAGGTATTTCGCATTTATTGGGACATGCCAAGGAAATCATATCAGTAGATATCTATGGAGATACGCAGGAAATCATAGAAGACTGTCTGGATGTATTGGAACCATTTATTGAAGAAGTTATTCCAAAAGAGCGGAAAGATCAGTATTATGATTATTCAGAAGTGATTGAAATAGACTTAATCCTGGAGGAATATTTCAACGCAGCATGATAAAAAATAGAATAGTAGTAAGAGAGAAAAGTACAAATAAAAATCGAACATTTGTACTTTTTCTTACCTTCATCTATATACTTTCAAAAAAATGTCTGATATAATAGGGACTGTTACAAGAACAAACAGTAAAAATATGACAGAACCGGAGCCTGGTATCGTCAGGTATTTCCGAGTGCTGTTTTATCCGCAAAAATCAGTTTTGTGACTTTTATTCGTAACGAGGTGAAAAAGACATCTATTCACCATAAAAATGAGCTTTTCGTTACGAATCCGGATACGAATTTTTGGCTGATAGTGGTCATAGTAAAAGTCACAAATGGAGGAATTTACCATGAATGAGTTCAAATTAAAAGCCCCATACGAGCCAACCGGAGACCAGCCACAGGCGATAGCAGAGCTTGTGAAAGGGTTCAAGGAAGGCAATCAATGCCAGACTTTACTAGGGGTTACGGGTTCTGGAAAGACTTTTACGATGGCAAATGTGATTCAGCAATTACAGAAGCCGACACTTGTCATCGCTCATAATAAGACGTTAGCGGCTCAGTTATACGGAGAGTTCAAGGAGATGTTCCCCGATAACGCAGTGGAATATTTTGTATCCTACTACGACTACTACCAGCCGGAAGCTTATGTTCCGTCATCCGACACTTACATTGCCAAGGACTCTGCCATCAACGATGAGATCGACAAGCTCCGCCACTCTGCGACAGCAGCGCTTTCTGAGCGGAATGATGTCATCATTGTGGCAAGTGTGTCCTGCATTTACGGACTGGGTTCGCCGATTGATTACAAGGAAATGGTGATTTCACTTAGACCGGGCATGATCAAAGACAGGGATGAAGTTCTGAAGAAGTTGGTTGAGATCCAGTATGACCGCAATGATATGGATTTCAAGCGTGGAACGTTCCGGGTGCGAGGAGATGTGGTTGAGATTTTCCCGGCGTATTCGGAAAAAATTGCATACAGAGTTGAATTTTTCGGTGATGAGATAGACAGAATAACAGAGATTGATACATTGACCGGTGAAGTGTTGAATGTGATTGGGCATGTGGCAATTTTCCCGGCATCTCATTATGTAGTGTCCAAGGAGAATATGGAGCGTGCCATCGGGGAGATTGAAGAAGAACTGGAGCAGCAGATCCGTTATTTTAAAGGGGAAGATAAGCTTCTGGAAGCACAGCGTATTTCTGAGAGAACGAATTTTGATATAGAAATGATGCGAGAGACAGGATTTTGTTCCGGAATTGAAAACTATTCGAGGCATCTGACCGGGCAGAAAGCAGGGGAGCCGCCATGTACATTGATTGACTATTTTCCGGATGATTTTCTGATCATGATCGACGAGTCGCATAAGACGATTCCACAGATTGGAGCCATGTATCACGGCGATCAGTCGAGAAAGACAACACTGGTAGATTATGGATTCCGTCTGCCATCGGCAAAGGATAACAGACCGCTCAGCTTTGGGGAATTTGAAAGTAAGATTGACCAGGTACTGTTTGTATCGGCGACACCGGGAGAGTACGAGGAGTCTCATGAACTGCTGCGGGCAGAGCAGGTAATCCGACCGACAGGTCTTCTGGATCCGGAAGTAGAAGTGCGCCCGATCGAAGGACAGATTGATGATCTGATCAGTGAGGTAAATAAAGAAACAGCGAAGAAGAATAAGGTACTGATCACAACACTGACAAAGCGTATGGCAGAAGATCTGACCGATTATATGCGGGAGCTTGGCATTCGTGTGAAATATTTACATTCGGATATTGATACTCTGGAAAGGACAGAGATCATCCGGGATATGCGCCTAGATGTATTTGATGTACTGGTTGGAATCAACCTGCTTCGAGAAGGCCTGGATATTCCGGAGATCACACTGGTAGCGATTCTGGATGCGGACAAAGAAGGTTTCCTGCGTTCGGAAACTTCACTGATCCAGACCATTGGTCGTGCGGCGAGAAATGCAGAGGGGCATGTTATCATGTATGCGGATAACATGACGGATTCGATGCGGATGGCGATTGATGAGACGATGCGCCGTCGTGAGATTCAGATGAAATACAATGAAGAACATGGAATCACGCCACAGACGATCAAGAAGTCGGTGCGTGATCTGATCAGTATTTCAAAGAAGGTTGCAGCAGAAGAGATGAGGCTGGAAAAAGATCCGGAATCCATGAGTGTGGCAGAGCTGGAGAAGCTGATCAAGAAGCTGGAAAAGCAGATGAAGAAAGCGGCAGCAGAGCTGAATTTCGAGGCGGCAGCAGAGCTGCGTGATAAGCTGATCGAGCTGAAAAAGCATTTGAATGAGATGGAGTAAAGCGAAGAGATAGAAGAGGAAGAACAGATGGCTGAAAAAAAGAAAGAACTGATAAAGATCAGAGGTGCGAACGAGCACAATCTGAAGAATCTTGATGTAGATATTCCGAGGAACAAACTGGTAGTACTGACCGGTCTCAGTGGTTCCGGCAAATCATCCCTTGCATTTGATACAATTTATGCAGAGGGACAAAGACGATATATGGAATCTCTGTCTTCTTACGCAAGACAGTTTCTTGGGCAGATGGAGAAGCCGAATGTAGAAAGTATTGAAGGACTTTCACCGGCGATTTCCATTGACCAGAAGTCTACGAACCGCAACCCGAGATCCACAGTCGGAACTGTGACGGAGATTTACGATTATTTTCGATTGCTGTATGCGAGAATCGGGATTCCGCATTGTCCGAAGTGTGGAAGAGAGATCAAGAAGCAGACGGCAGATGAGATGACCGATCAGATCATGGCACTTCCGGAAGGGACAAAGATCCAGCTGATGGCACCGGTTGTGCGGGGGAGAAAGGGAACCCATGTCAAGCTTCTGGACAGAGCAAAGAAAAGCGGTTATGTCCGTGTAAGGATTGACGGAAATATGTATGAGCTTTCCGAAGAAATCTCATTGGACAAGAATATAAAACATAATATTGAGATTGTGGTAGACCGTCTGGTTGTCAGACCGGGGATTGAAAAAAGACTTGCAGATTCCATAGAAAGTGTATTAAGTCTTGCGGAGGGGCTTCTGGTTGTGGATGTGATCGGAGGGGAACCGCTGAATTTCAGCCAGAATTTTGCCTGCCCGGACTGCGGAATCAGTATTGATGAGATCGAGCCGAGAAGCTTTTCATTTAACAATCCATTTGGTGCCTGCCCGGTATGTTTCGGACTCGGATATAAAATGGAGTTTGATGAAGATCTGATGATTCCGGACAAATCACTCAGCATCAATGAAGGAGCAATCGTGGTGACAGGATGGCAGTCCTGTACCGATAAGAGCAGTTTTACTCACGCGATTCTGGAAGCACTCTGCAAGGAATATCATTTTGACCTGGATACGCCGTTTGAACAGTATCCGAAAGAAATCCAGGATGTTTTACTTCGTGGGACTAATGGAAAAGAAGTCAAGGTCTATTATAAAGGACAACGCGGGGAAGGGATCTATGACGTTGCATTTGATGGGCTGATCCGAAATGTGGAGCGAAGATACCGTGAAACGGGATCGGAGACTATGAAAGCAGAATATGAGAGTTTTATGCAGATCACACCTTGCCGAGAATGTGGCGGACAGCGACTGAAAAAGGGTGCACTTGCGGTAACGGTCGGAGATAAAAATATTTCAGACGTAACAGCAATGTCGATTGAACGGCTTCAGCGGTTTATCAGCAGTCTGGAACTGTCAAAGACGCAGCAGATGATCGGCGGACAGATATTAAAAGAGATCAAAGCGCGCCTGCAGTTTCTTCTGGATGTGGGTCTGGAATATCTGACACTTGCCCGTGCAACAGGAACTCTTTCCGGTGGAGAAGCACAGAGAATCCGGCTTGCGACGCAGATCGGTTCCGGTCTTGTGGGTGTGGCTTATATTCTGGATGAGCCAAGTATCGGCCTGCACCAGAGAGATAATGACAAACTTCTCGCAACACTCAAGCATCTCCGTGATCTTGGAAATACACTGATCGTGGTTGAGCATGATGAAGATACCATGTTTGCGGCAGACCAGGTAATCGATATCGGACCGGGAGCCGGAGAACATGGTGGAGAACTGGTTGCCCAGGGAACGGCACAGGAGATCATGAAAGTAGAACGGTCGATCACAGGTGCATATTTAAGCGGAAAGATCAAGATCCCGGTTCCGAAAACCCGCGCAGTTCCGACCGGCTGGATCAAAGTTGTAGGTGCAGCAGAGAACAACCTGAAAAATATTGACGTGAAGTTCCCACTTGGCGTGATGACCTGTGTAACCGGCGTATCTGGTTCCGGCAAGAGTTCATTGGTGAATGAAATCCTTTACAAGAGTATGGCGAAAAAGCTAAACCGTGCCCGTGTGATTCCTGGAAAGCATAAGCGGATTGAAGGACTGGAAATGCTGGACAAAGTGATCGACATTGACCAGTCTCCAATCGGAAGGACGCCAAGATCCAATCCGGCGACATATACCGGAGTATTCGACCTGATCCGGGATCTGTTTGCGGCAACCGCGGATGCGAAGGCGAAAGGCTATAAAAAAGGAAGATTCAGCTTTAACGTCAAGGGCGGACGCTGTGAAGCGTGTAGCGGAGATGGAATCATCAAGATCGAGATGCATTTCCTTCCGGATGTATAT
>ERZ839767.5551-NODE-5551-length-11178-cov-15.629327_pt1 | contig 11178 bp, 10 predicted proteins | sample MGYA00519879_ERZ839767 | MGnify/ENA primary metagenome ERZ839767 (study PRJEB31850, sample SAMEA3708852) | human gut metagenome | biome: human gut; feature: human-associated habitat; material: faeces | place: China | collected 2014 ...
GGAACTTTTCTCTTATTATAACACCAATCTTGTGAAATCACAATTTATTCTTGTAGCCTGCCGCTGATACCGTCTGGATTGGTTTTTCCTTTCTTTTTGTTCCCTTTAATTAGCCATGAACTGTTTGACGCCCTGGCTTTTTGCTGTTGTTAGATAAGGAAGCAATAGAAGTGTAAAAATTTTTGCCGTTCCCATCCGGCACTTAGCTTATTGTGCCGGACAGGTCGGGCGTTATTCGGGCAAGTCTACCTTGCCGACGAAAGAATAGTATATCTCGATTTCCTGTCTGCGGCTTTTGTTCTCGTCATAGCTGCACTCATGCACGACGATCTTCTCAATAAACTCCCGCAGCAGGGTAGGGGTCAGCTCCTCAAAGCTGATGTGCCTGCGGACGATGTTCATAAAACGCTCCGCATTGACTGACGCTTCCTGCGCCTTGGAAAGCTCCGCTTGCAGCTCGGCGGCGTGTGCCCTGACCTGCCGCTGCTCGGCTTCATAGTCGGCGGAAAGCTCGGCAAAGCGTTCGTCGGTGATGCGTCCGGCTACGCTGTCCTCATACAGCCGCTTGAAGATGGCGGATAACTCGGCTATGCGCTTCTCGGCTGCGTCCAGTTCCTTTTTCTTGGCTGCATTTCTGCGCTTGCCGCCGTCCTCGTTCTGCTGAACCAGCAGCTTCATGAACTGCTTTTCGTGTTTGGCGGCGTAGGCGGTGATTTTTTTGAGGTTGGCGGTCACGCCTGCGGTCAGAAGGTCGGTGCGGATAAAGTGCGCCGTGCAGTCATGGGTGCGCTTCTTGTAGTTGCCGCAGATATAGCAGTCCTGTTTCCGGGTCTTGTTCTCATACCGCTGCTGGTAGAGGACGCTGCCGCAGTCGGCGCAGAACAGCAGACCGGAGAACAAGCCCACTTCATCATAGCGGTTTGGACGCTTGCGCTGCTTGCGCAGCTCCTGCACACGCTCCCATGTGTCGGGGTCGATGATAGGCTCGTGGGCGTTCTCGAAAATCACCTGCTTTTCTTCCGGGTTCTCCACGCTGCTTTTGACCTTGTAGGACACCTTCTCCGTCTTGAAATTCACCAGATGCCCCAGATACTCCTTGCGTTCCAGGATATGGACGATAGTATTGGTCGCCCACTTGCACTCATAGCCGGGGTGGTAGCGGCGGGTGCTGCCCGTCCTGCGGTATTCCAGCGTACCCGGCGTGGGGACGCCCTGCTCCGTCAGCACACGGGCGATCTTGGAGGGGCCGTTCCCGGCAAGGCAGAGGTCATAGATTTGTTTGACTACGGGAGCGGCTTCCTCGTCCACGATGAAGCGCTCGTCCTCGCCCATGAGGTAGCCGTACACGGGCTGGGTCGTCGTGGGTTTGCCGCTCATGCCCTTTGCCCGCTTGACCGCCTTGATCTTTTTGCTCGTATCTCTCACCATCCATTCGTTAAATAAATTCTTTAGCGGCGTTAGGTCGTTCTCGCCCTGTGCGCTGTCTACTCCGTCGTTGATGGCGATGAAGCGCACGCCCTTCTTGGGGAAGGTGATCTCGGTGAACATGCCGACCTGCAAGTAGTTTCTGCCCATTCTCGACAGGTCTTTGGTGATCACGCACTTGACCTCTCCGCTTTCCACGCAGTCCATCATCTCCATGAAGCCGGGTCTTTGAAAATTCGCCCCGCTCCATCCGTCGTCCACGAAAAAGCGGCAGTTCAAAAATCCATTATCCCGTGCAAAGGTTTCAAGGATGCGCTTTTGATTCTCAATGGACAGGCTCGGGCCTTGCTGTTCATCGTCCTTGCTCAATCTTGCGTAAAGGGCAGTAACAGGGGTAGTGTAGGTGGCTTGTCTTAACATAAAATCCTCCGTTTCCGACAGCCGCCCCGCGATTCCGTATGAATATCATACCACACGGAGCGGCGGCCTGTATAGCGGGTAATTGTAAATTTCGCTTCTTTACGACCCGTCATTATGACGATTTTTCCAATGCAGGCTTATCGTCTGCTCGGATGGCGGCCTCCGCTGCCAGCACCTTCATCATCTTATCGGCTGCGGTGGCGGCAGCGTCCTTCTTGAAGTAGCCTGACACCACAAGTACGGTGTTGCCCATGCGTACCTCGGTCACGCAGTCCGGGCGGCGGGGTTCGTTGTTCCTGCTCTCGTTCATCGGCGCTCCTTTCCTTCCATCAGCGTTTTCAGCTTGTCCATTTTCTGCGCGGCGTTTTCCCTGCGGAAGTTCTCGCCCGATACGCAGACGGGGCAGCACATTTCCAGCAGCCTGTCATAGATGCGGGCGTGGGGCGTGTCCTGCGGGTTTTGCAGCTCGGCAAGGCTCAAATTGGTGGTCACGATCAAAGGCTTGCCGCTGCGGCAGCGGCTGTCAATGACGTTGTAGACCTGTTCCAGCCCGTATTCCGTGCCGCGCTCCATGCCGAAGTCGTCAATGATCAGCAGCGGGTAGCGGCAAAGGCGGGAAATGTACTCGTTTCTTCCCTCAATGCGGCTGTTCAGGTCGTTCAGCACGGCGGCAAAGTTGGTCATGCGGACGGGGATCTCCTGTTCCATGAGTGCGTTGGCGATACAGGCGGCAAGGTAGCTCTTGCCCGTGCCGACGCTGCCCCAGAACAGGTAGCCGATATTCTCATCCCGCATGGTTTCCCAGTTGTCCGCATAGAAGTGAGCCTTGTCCATCTGCGGATTCCTGCCGTTGTCGTTTTCAAACGTCCATTTCCGCATTTTCGGGTCGGTAAAGCCCTTCTGCTTCAACTCGTCCACGGTTTGAAGGTGCTTTCTGCGCTGCTCGGCGGCTTCACGCTCCAACCGCTTCGCCCGCTGGCAGTCGCACTCCGATGGGCGCTTGTCATGCCCGGTCAATGCCCTCGTTTTCTCCGTGTGGTAGGCTTCCTTCGGGGTACGGCACTTGCCGCAGTACAGCAGCCCGTCCTCTCCGGTGTAGTCCTCCGTTTCCGGCGTGACCGTCGTCAGTTTCGTAAAAACAGCTTCCAATTCGTTTTTCATAAGCTATCTCCCTCCTTGTAGGTGTAGTCCGGTATGCCCTGCTTCGGGGCTGCCCTTGCGGTATCGTCTGCCGCCCAGCGCAGGATGGTGGCGGCGTGGTTCTGGTATTTCTTCCCGGTGGACGCGATATAGCCGGAAAGACGGTCGATGTAATACGCCCATTTGTCAGGGATTTCCTCTTTCAGCTCCGCAAGCTCGGAATCCGTCAGGAAAACATTCTGATACTTTCCGAACACGGCGGGCGCGGACTGTCCTTCCTCTCGCTCTCTCTCTTTTTCTCTTTCTCTAACTCTCTCTTTCTCTAACTCTATCTCTTTCTCTATCTCTGGTGGACGAATGTCGGACAAATGTCCGACGTTTGTCCGCTGCGGCAGCAAAGCCCGGTTTTCCCGCCTTGCCGCCCGCTTCCGCTCCCCCTCGGTGGAGGACTGGCCGATCATCAGCTCAATATCGGTCATGTAGAGCAATCCGCCGTCAAGCTGCTCCACAAGCCCCAGTTGCAGAAAGACCTTGATCGCCCGTTCCACCGTGCCGATCTGGTGGCGGGTGAGGGTGGCGATCATCTGCGCCGTGTAGGGGATATGCTCGTCAAGCTGCAATTTCCCGCCGTTTTTCAGGGATTTCAGGTACAGCTTCATCAGGATATTCGAGAACAATATCCCGTCCGGCATACTTTCCAGCAGCACGATGGAATCCCCGTCGAAAAAGCTCTCCTTCAGCTTGAGGTAGTAATATTTGCGGTTATCTGCCATTGGCTCACGCTCCTTTGTGCGGGTTTCTCGGTATGCATCGGGGCTGTCGTGAAACACGATACCCCTTTCCTCTGCACGGGGGGGTACGCTGAAACACGGTAGCCCTTTGCCGTGGATGGGGGTCTGTTTTGGACCCCCATCCGGCGGCTTCCACCGTTTAGACCAGTAGCGGGGGCAAAGGACAACGATTGCCCGGAAGCTCTGCTTGCAGCCGTGGGTGCAGCTCCGGCAAAGCGCGTTGTAGGCGATGCGGTTTCTGTGGTTGAGGAAGAACGACCATTCCAGGCGTTTTTCTCTGCTCATTCTCGGCATATCTTTCACGCTCCTATCTTTCGTCTATCGGGTGTCATGGTATGGTAGGCAAAAATGTAAATCTCGGTATCAATTTCGGCGATTTTTTGCCCTGTACGCTCTTTTTACAAAATGGGTGGTATGCGGGTATGGGTAAGCTCCTTTCGTGCGTTCTGCGGCGTTTCGGGATGGGATATTTACCCCGGCAAACGAGCTAAGTTCAGCTTAGGGCGTTACTGCTCCTGCTCGTGGCTGCGTTTCTTGTGCTTCTGCGGCTGTCCGGCCTCCATCAGCCTTTGGGCGTTGTACTTCACATTGGCAAGCTCGTCATACTCGTCCTTTGCGCGGCGATACTCGTTGTAAATGCCATTTTTCTCGGAAATGAGGGCCTCGATCTCGCCTTTCAGTCTGGCGGCTGCGGGTATCTTCCCGCCGTTCAGCATCTCTTTCAGCCTACGCACGGCGGCCTCGCAAATGATATAGTCCACTTCGTAGGCTTGACGGTGCATCTCCGCTTTTTTGCCTTTCAGCTTCCTGCCCGCTTCCACTGTGGGCTTCGTGCGGCGGTAGTCGTTGATGGTCTTTTGCAGTTCCTTCTTTGCGGCGATCTCATCCTCCACGGCGCGGAGCTGCCGGCGCAGGGCGTACATTCTGCTGTGGCTCTCATGCACGGTTTCATTCAGATGGTCAAGGTCGATCAGGCCGTTGTCCGTCAGGAAATTGTGGGTAGCCGCCATCTGTTTGAGGTTATGGATCTTCGCCCATTTCTCATAGCCGATGCCTTTTCCCTCGGCTTTCTTGGCTTCAATATCCACCATGCGCCCAATGGCGGGGGCTTGCGGTGCGCCCTGCTTCGGTGCGTACCTGCCGGAAGCACCCTCGATGGAAGATAGGGCGCGGTCTGCCGGAATAGCGTCGCGTTTCGCTGCGGTATTCACCGGGCGCAGGGCGTTCTGCTCCAATGTGGCAAGCACAGCGGTGCGGTCAAAATCGTCGCCCAGCTTCCGGGCGGTGATGGGCTTCGTCCGGTCAGGGGTCAGGTAGGAATACCGTCCCCGGCTCTCCTTGACGGTCACGCCCTCTTGCAGCAGCAGAGAAGAAAACTCGTCAAAGCCGCTTGCCCGGTCAAGGGCTTTTCGGATGGTCTTGCGCAGCTTCTCCTTGTCGGTTTCAAACTTGCTGTGGATCAGCGGCTCGTGGTTTTCCAGCCGTTTTTCGTTCTCCCGGTCAATAGCAAACTGCCCCTTTTTCTTCGCCCAATACTCGCGCTCGGTGATGCGGTTTGCGCTGCCGTGGAGCAAGTCGATTTGATAGAGGTTCTCCCGGTGGCACAGCTCCATGACCTCGGCTCTGAAATGTTCCATAGCCGCGTCGGTGCAGCGGTGCTTGCACCCGGCTTTCGTGTCTGCGGGTCTGTCCATGTAGGGCAGCAGCGGCACTTCCTCAATTCGCAGGCTGTTGATGACGATATGCACATGGATATTTCCGCTGTGGTTATGCCCGTCCGGGTGGGTGCAGACAAGGGCTTGGTGTCCGGGGAACTGCTCTTTACAAAACCTCTCGCCCAGCTCCTGCGCACGGTCAACGGTCAGCCCATTGTCCGGGCCGTCCCGTGGGTCAAAGGAAATGATGTAGTGGTGGCTCTTTACATCCTCTTTCTTCTGATTCTTTCCGTAGCGCAGATTGGAGCGCATACAGGCGATTGCAAAATCTTCTTCGCCGCAGTTCATTGTGGAAATGCGGTAGTCCTCCCTCGGCACAAGCCGCCCCTGCTCGTCCAGCGTGGGCTTCATGGTGAACTCATCGTGTTCAAAGGTCAGGTATTTTTCAGCGTCGCCGTAGTTGGCGTTCTTAGAGCTGATATGTTTGAACGTTGCCAACGGCTTCACCTACCTTTTCGAGAATTTCAAACTTCAAGGCGGCAAGGTTGGAAGAGGCCGTCCGCAGCTCTGCCGCAAGCCGGGGATAGGGATTGTGCCACTCGTTCAGCGTCCGGGCGATCTGATTGAGGTTGTTTCCGATCCTGCTGTATTCGGCGGTCAGCTTCCCGATGGCGGACAGCAGCTCATCATTGACCGGGGAAACGGTGACAACGGGACGGATGCTTGCGCCTCGGATGGCACGGCGGATAAACTCGGATTGACTGATGCCGTAGGGTGCAAGGCGGGCGGCAAAGTCGGCGTATTCTTCCTCGGTCAGCCGGGTCTTGACAACACGGCTTCTATGCGGCGTGTCATATTTTCTGCGGGGCATAGGTTTCAACTCCTTTCTGCGGTATCGTTTGTAAACAGGAAAACATCTCCTCAAATACCTAAAGAAAAAACGGCAAAAAGTACGGGGCTGTTTTTCAATGTTCACAAATTTTTAATGGTTTGATCTTCGGCGCTCTCTCCGGCGTAAGCCGCAACAGCAGGGTTTGGGGAAGGCACTCCCCAACAAGATTCCGATGGGGCAGAATGAGCGGACAGCGAATTATGGCACCTCGGTAGAATCTTGCTCTGACAGCTCACACTCTGCTCCTGCCGTAAAACTGCGTATTTCTCCCTCTGCTGCCTACAACGACAGGAAAGGCATTTTGCCAAAGAATGTGGATAATTTTTTTGAAAAAATGGGCGTGAAAAAACGGCTTGCCATGCAAACCGCTCAAAAAAACATATACTTGACTTATGAGAAATCAACCTGAGATTAGGGAGGGCAGGCACAGTTTGTGCTTGCCCTCCTTGTCTGCCGAAAAGCGAAACAGGCTGCGGCTGTCAATGGCGCGTAAGCGTTTATCTTGACCGTTGACGGGTGCAGCCTGTTTTGCTATCTTTCGTCATGAATGAACTTATGGGAGACAATGCTCATAAAGGCAATTCGCACCGTTCCCCTTTACCATTTTCAAAGTGCCTCTCACAGCCGCCCGTTCATGGAAAATTTACAAATAGATTGCTGCCGCCATATTGAAAAAGATGGTCATTATATGGTAGACTTAATATGCGGATAGAATACCTATCTGACAAACTATGATTGGAGGTAACGCCATGTATCGTCCCAATGATGCCCGGTTCGGCTTCGCGCGTTGGTGGTATTGGTGCGGCTCCCGATTATGGAGAGGTCGTATCAAAATCGTTTCTGTTGGCGCATAAGCGGGGCTGCATTTGTGGTCTGCTTGTGCGCTTTTTTCATCGAGTATACAGCAACATAAAACAAGAAAGGAGTTTCTTATGAAAGCATCATTTTATAAAAAAACACTGTCTTTTATACTATCACTACTAATGTTGTGTCTTTCTCTGGGGACGGTTGCCTTTGCATCTGGTGACAGTAAGGTTCTTGAAGATGACAGTGCATTGACACCATCAGTTTTCCAAGAGCAGGCAGCTGCGCAAGATGCTTACTCAAAACTATGTGCATCTTTCAAACTAACAGAAGATGGCTCATATGTATATCCTGATGACTATGCAGGAGCATGGTATGAAAATGGCATTCTCCATATCGTTACAATTGATGACGATGCGATTGCGACATATAAAGAGTTTTTAAGCGAATATGATTGTGTACACTATGAAATCGCGGATTACTCGTTGAACATGTTGAACTATATTCGATCTTCTTTGTATGATACCCTTAGAGACGAATACGCAGCGGTAAGCCATTATGTTGATCAGAAGACAAATAAAATTAATGTCGGTTTTTTGAACGTTGAGAAAAACAGAGCTAATATAAACTCTATTGTTTCCTCAATAGTAAAAGACGATAATGTCTTAAAAAGCGTTGTATCTGAGGACTTCAAGGTTGAAAATATGTTTGTTTTCTGCGAGGGCGAAATTGTTGACGCAGAAGCTAATATTTATGGTGGCATGGAGATAAATCGTGGTTCATCTTCTGGCCCAGGTCGTAGCATAGGTGTTTCTGGAACTTTTAAAAGCAATAATGTTACGTATAACGGTATCATTACCGCTGGGCACAATTTGGAAACATCAGGGAGCAATCAAATATTGTATAGGAATGGTTCAGAATTTGGCCGTGTGTCTCTTCTCATGTGGAAAGACAATGGGAATGGCGATTGGGCATGTGTTCGCATGACAAGTGGCGATACCCTTACCAACAAAATATATGGTTCTTCATCGGCTTACACCAGAAATATCACGAACACCATCGATGACCTTGCTCAGGGAATGTCATTGATGAAATATGGTTTTTCAAGTGGGTATGCAGAGGCAACGGTCAATGCACAAGATCAAACTGTAACCGATAGTTCTGGAAAGACAATTAAAGGCCTTACTAAAGCAACATTGACTTCTGGAACATCGGCTGGCGGTGACAGTGGCGGGCCATATTACACACAAGGCTCTGCTGGCGGAAACAATTATAACTTCCTTGGTGTTCATTGGGGGAGTAATACTGATAGCGGTGGCTCAAATATCTGGTTTACCCCATATGTTCGATTCAAGAGCTACTTTACTGTTAAAACAAGTTAATGGGGGCAGACATGAAAATAAAAATTATTTTTATTCTGGTCTTAGCTGTTTCAGTTTCTTTTCTTTGCGTTGCTTGCACATCTTCCCAAAATAATTCTGATGTTGCCCATAATGATGAAGAACCGGTTTCTAATAATGAACAAAAAGAAAATAGTGTGCCAAATAATCCAGAAAAAAGCGTTGAATTAATGATTAAAGTTGAACCTGAAGAGATTGCGCTGCATGATATACCGAAGTTTATTACTATTGAAGTAATGAATACATCTAAAGACATGGAATATCGTGGGGGGCAAGGTTATTCGATTGACTATTATGACGGTTCAGATTGGAATAAAATCATAATTCCCGCAGTTTCTGATGAAATGATTGTGATTGAACCGTTGGGAACACTATCGTTTGATTTCATTCAACTACAGCCGGATCAGTACAAGTACGTCTCTGGAAAATACCGTGTTTGCTTTAACGGAGAATACTATGCTGAATTTACTATCAAATAGCTGTTTTAATGGTCAGAATTCCTCTTGCTGAGGATGAACAAAAAAGTGAGAAAGTGATTCTATGCTTTCTCACTTTTTTAACAGTTTGGTTGCTACCTTGCCTTTGGCTGTACGGAATAGCGGCGGGGTGGCTGTCTTTGTTCGTATTTTGTAGGTTGCTACTTTATTAACCATGAGCATTGGCCGCAGGGTTATCCTGACCGTAACCTTCCAGAAGGTTGATGCCGCCCCACACGCACAGGCCGCCGCCCAGGGCGATGACCAGAGTCTGCAAAACGTCGATAGCGTTAGTAAAAAAGCTCATATTCACAGTTCCTTTCGTTCAGTTGAATTGTCGGGTTGAAGGTCGGTGGCTTTCAATTCGTACAGATCGAAAGGCTCGTCCGGCTTCACAATGGCCGGTCTGCGTTTCATGTACCGTTCAATGTCAAAGGTGTTTTTCTTGTCGGCGTCGGCAAGGTATTTATAGCGGGGATGCTTCGTTATATCAAACTTGTCGCTGAAAAACGGCCGCACACCTCGAAGCTGCAAGATACACTTGCCTCCGTCCATCACCGCGATCTCGTCCTGGGTCATCAGCTCCTTTCCTAATTTCTGATAGTTGAGGCCGTGGGAAACCTGGCTGCCCCGGTTCTCGGATTGATTGAAGCTGTCGATGGTCTCCTTGCCTAGCAGCTCCGAGATTTCTTTCAGGGTGGATTTCTCCTTGCCTCCCAAAAACAAGGTGGTGTCGCAGTTGCCCACAATGGTATCTGCGGCGTCCTTGTAGATGGTCTTTAACTGGCTTTGGGACTGCAAAATAATAGAAGCCGAGATTTCCCGGCTGCGGATGGTGGCGATCAGCTTGTCGAAGTTGGGTATCTGCCCAATGTTGGCGAACTCGTCCAACAGGCACCGCACATGGACGGGCAGCCTGCCGCCGTACACGTCGTCCGCCTTGTCGCAAAGAAGGTTGAATAGCTGGCTTTGCAGCATGGCGATGACGAAGTTGAAGGTGGTGTCCGTGTCGCTCATAATGAGGAACAGCGCCGTTTTCCGGTCGCCCAGGGTTTCCAGATCCAGCTCGTCGTCTGACATGATTTCCCGCAGCTCCGCAATATCAAAGGGAGCAAGGCGGGCGCCGCAGCTAATCAGGATGGATTTCAGGGTTTTGCCGGCGGCCAGCTTGAATTTGCGGTACTGCTTCACGGCGAAGTGGTCCGGGTGCTCCTTCTCCAGCTTGGCAAAGAGCAGGTCAACGGGGCTTTGAAATTCCTCGTCGTCCTCTCTGGCCTCCGATGCGTTGATGAACTCCAGCAGCGTGAGGAAGTTCTTTTCTTCCGGTTCCGCCTCGTACCAGATGTACCCGACCAGGGCGCAGTACAAAAGCCGTTCGGCCTTGACCCAAAAATCTTCCGATGATTTTTCCCCGTCGCCTTTGGTGTTGGCGATGATGACATTGACCAGTTTGAGGATGTCTTTCTCCGACCGGATATAGGCGAAGGGGTTGTATTTCATGCTCTTTTTGAAGTTGATGGTGTTGAGGACTTTAATGCGGTACGGCTCATAGATGACCTTCCCATGGGCATCCCGCATGGGCTTTCCGTTCTCGTCCAGCTTGGGGGCGCCCCGCCGCAGCATGGTCCCTACCTCGGACAAAAGCTGTCCTTTGGGATCGGTGACCACATAGCTGCTGTGCATCTGCATGAGGGAGGGCTTGACGAAGAACCGGGTCTTGCCGCTGCCGCTGCCGCCGACGACCAGAATGTTTTTGTTCCGGGCGTACTTGGGATTTTTTGGGCGGCTGGACATGGTGAGTTTTTCCGTCTGGGTCAGAGGGATGTTCCGGTCGGGGACCGGATCGACATAGGGGGCAATATCGGCCGCTGTGCCCCATGAAGCGTTTTGTCAAGTGCTTTTTTAAGTTATTGACGCAAATTATCGTGAAAGCGCGAAAGTGCAAAGTGCAAAGGGTCTGCGTTTTGCACTTTCAGCTTGCGGGTTCGGGTGGCTGCTTCTTCTTGATGAAGTTGTACCATTGACCGCCGACACGCCTTGCGCCTAAAATGCCGCCCATGTTGCGCTTGGCGTTCTGTACCGTCCTTTCGGATATTCCGGCTTCGGCTGCGGCTTTTACAATGTCCTCGCTGGCAAGCTCTTTCCCGTCTGCCAGTAAATCCAGTATCAGCCGTT
>ERZ839767.5556-NODE-5556-length-11166-cov-3.085051_pt1 | contig 11166 bp, 4 predicted proteins | sample MGYA00519879_ERZ839767 | MGnify/ENA primary metagenome ERZ839767 (study PRJEB31850, sample SAMEA3708852) | human gut metagenome | biome: human gut; feature: human-associated habitat; material: faeces | place: China | collected 2014 ...
GAAGATTTCCGCGCCAGTACCCAACGTCCGTTCACCGGGGAAGAGTATCTGAAAAGCCTGCAGGATGGTCGCGAGATCTATATCTATGGCGAGCGAGTGAAAGACGTCACCACTCATCCGGCATTTCGTAATGCGGCAGCGTCTGTTGCCCAACTGTACGACGCGCTGCACAAACCGGAGATGCAGGACTCTCTGTGTTGGAACACCGACACCGGCAGCGGCGGCTATACAAACTTTTCGGGGACGGCCTCTGTAATTGGCACCACATATGACTACATCATCTTAAACACAGAAAACGGATTTTCTTACTGGCGCAGCACCGATCGGATTCATTATACCTATCTTGGCACCACGGCCGGCAAGGAGGCAAGTGACGGCGCCTATGTGCGGTTTCACGCCGCGGCCGGTGCAACGATGGATGTGGACTTTCTTAAAATTTATCGGCCGCTCGGAGACGCGGTGTATGATATGTTGGAATCCGACGCCGTGGTTCGGGAGTTAATGCAGTTTGATGAGAGCTTTAACGGAAGAAAGTTTATGGGTACTGTCGTTGATGGCAGCGTTGCGGCAGATTTTGCCGCGACCGATGAGCGCGGACTTGCGCTCACCACCGATCATGCCGAGGACGGTTATCCCGGCCGGTGGAGCAAGCGAACGACCGGTTTTTCACCGCTGGCAAACACCGGGGACGCCGTGGAGCTTTCTGCGATGGTGCCGGAATCCGGGCAGCTGACGGCAGAGCTTGATGACGGAAACGGGCATGTAGCAAGGTTTTATGTTTTTGGCAGCGGAACTTATGAAATGGACGGCGCGACGGAGACGGTTGTGGCAAACGATGCCGCGATCGCAGGGGCATGGAACACTTATTTGATTCGTAACGAGGGCACATGCTACGGACTGTATATCAAACAGGAGGGCCAGGACAGCTTTTGCGGCCCGATTTTAAAAAGCCGCGGAAAGCGCGCGGCGGATTCTTCCGCCGGAGGGGTCTCTCTGATTGGCGGCAGCGGAATCCAACATGACGGCGCACAGGCCTATGTAAAGAATTATAAGATTTACAGTGTCGGCGGCGTCAGTGAGGAAGATACCAAGACAGAAAATGCAATACCGCTTTATAAGCAGGAGTTTACGGATGCTGCCGCGCTTGCCGGCGACAAGGTTTTGGCGGCAAACCGTGCCGTAATCCAAGACGGCGATTTGCAGCTGACGACCGCAGAGGTCGATCGGGATATGGGACAGTATCGCGTCAGCAATCTTGCGATTCCGGCCGGGGGCTATGCAGAGCTGCGGTTTCGGACGGACGCACCGCTCAAGCTAAAGCTTTTTGCGCCGGACACGGAGTTTCAGATCGGGTTTGCCAATCTGCCAAACAGTGCAAATTGTACCGATCAAAATGCCAACGGCGGCTGGCAATATTTTGACGGTTATACCTTTGAACCCAACCAATACCAAAACTGCCGCATCGTGCGGAGCGCGGACGGCGCGGCCTACGATGTCTATATGAAAAAGGACGGCGGCCAAAAGTGGCTGAAAACAATCACCGGTGCAGTGCCGCGCGGAAACGGCGGCAAAGAGCCGACCTCGCTGTTGCTGCTGCGATACGGTGCAGGAGCTGCGGCAAGTAAAATCGATACGCTCCGGATTTATGGGCCGGACAAAAGTCTGACGCTGACAGACGGACGGGACGTGTCGGTAACGCCGCAGCAGGGCGTACCGCTAAGCTATCCGGGTGAACTGCGGGCGGTTGTCGGCCGCAATGCAGAGGGCGTTTTGGCCTTTGCCGGATATGCCAAAAGCGGCGCTTTGGTCAAGGTACAGACCGAGACCATCACAGATCCGGCATTTTGGATGGGCAGTGAGAATCAAACCTATCTGTTTGACGGCTCGGCCGACGGTATTGAAAAGATCAAAGTGTTCTTGTGGAACGGGTTTGGCGCCATGGTGCCGTGTGAAGATCATGCGGTGCAAAGCCTGACCGTCCGTACGGCAAAGTAAAAGAGCAGAATACAAACACCATGACGGGCAGAATGAAAAAATGGAGCGCCGCCTCCTTAAAACAGATCAGCACCCGTGTTTGGGTGGTGTCAGTGGCGATAGTAAAAATTCTCAGGAGGAAAAATTATGAAAATTTTAGTAGTTGCAGGACATCCTGCGGATATGTTTGATCATTGCGGCGGCACGCTGCTGAAGCATTTGAAAAACGGCGACGAAGTTACTTGTGTTTCTATGACCCAGGGGCTTCGCGTTCACGATGAGGTTATTTCCGACGTTTTCCGGGAACGCATTGACCAGTTTACTACGAAGGAAATTGAAAAAATCATCCAGGAGCGTCAAAAGGTAAAGCACCGGGAGGTTATGGAGGCCTGCAAATTATTTGGTATTACCGATATCCGTTTTTTAAGCTACGACGATGAGATCCTCACCGTAACACCGGACATGATTTCTAAATTAGCAAAAATGATTCGGGAAGTACGCCCGGACATCATTATCACCCACTGGCCCTATCAGAATGGCGGCATCAGCGATCATCACGCCGTTACCGGCCAAATTACCCATTTTGCTATTGAGGCGGCATCGGGTGTTAACTTTGAAGACAAATACCCGGCCTCCAGAACGGCACAGCTTTTTTATATGCTCTGCCCCACTGATTTATGTGCTTATGATGCCATTGCCCAAGGAAGAACGGCTCGTATCACCCATCTTGTTGATGTTACCGATGTGATTGATTTAAAGGTGAAGGCCATCGCCACCATGCGAAGCCAGAAATATGATACACCGGGATACGCCAAAAAAACCGCCGAACAATGGAATGGCAACTTTGGTATCCGTGTACGGCTTCCTTATGCAGAAGGCTTTATGGCCGCCAAAGCAGAAGTTTATGACCTTCTTCCTGTATCCGACCATTTGAAATGGCTGGCAAGAGCCGATGAGCACGAACTGCTCCGGCAGACCAGTAAACTTCAGGCTATGGATGTAGATGTTCAGGAAAGAGAGTAAATTTTAAATATTTTCTTGAAAATACTTGCCGTTTCGGCAAAGGCATGCTATCACGAAAAAATTTACTAATTTTAGATCGGAGCGAATCACCAATGGAAATGCGTAAAAGCAGAGTGTTAGAACTTCTCCGGGCCGGCAAAACGGTCTTCTCCGTTAAGTTAAACAGTGCCGACCCCCGTATTGTTGAAATGGCGGCTCTTTTCGGCATCCCCTGTATCTGGGTGGATATGGAACATACTGCCAACGACTATGCTATAACCGAAGCACAGATTATGGCCGGTAAAATTAATAACACCGATATTCTCTGTCGGGTACCCCGCGGTTCCTATAGCGATTACATTCGTCCTCTGGAACTGGATGCCGCCGGCATTATGGCACCTCACGTTATGTCCGCTGAGGATGCAAGACAGGTTGTCAACATGACCCGCTTCTATCCCATCGGCCGCAGACCGGTAGACGGCGGTAATGCGGATGCAGTATACGGCAGACTTTCGCAGGCAGAGTATAACCGTCAGGCTAATGACCAGCGGTTTATTGTTCTGCAGATTGAAGATCCGGAAGCTATGGACCAAATCGAAGAAATTGCAAAGGTTCCCGGTTACGACATTCTCTTCTTTGGCCCCGGCGACTATTCTCACGCTATCGGTCACTCCGGAGAGTTTGACCATCCCGATGTACTGGCTGGCTACCAAAAAGTTGCAGACGCAGCAAAAAAGTATGGAAAATTTGCAGGCACCGTTACCGTTGGCCCCAGAGAAAATGCCAAGAAGTTGCAAGCCATGGGCTATCGGCACCTAAACTTAGGTTCCGATGTTGGAGCGCTAAATCAGTACTTTGATGACATTGCAAACTTCATCAGCGAAAACGAATAATTTAAAAACAAAAAAATATCCGCAGTCCTGAAGCCGTACGATTGTGGTGAGAAAGGATCAGCTGAAACCGATCATGGATTTTGAGCAGCTGTATATGTACGCTGCGGAACAGATTCAAAAGCTGCGGCTTATCAGTGAGAATCAAACCTACCTGTTTGACGGCTCGGCCGACGGCATTGAAAAGGTCAAGGTGTTCTTATGGAACGGTTATGGCGCCATGGCGCCGTGTGAAGATCATGCGGTGCAAAGACTGACCGTCCGTGCGGCAAAGTAAAAGGAAAGAACGCAAACACCGTGACGGGCAGAATACGAAAAAAATGGAGCTGCCACCTCCTTAAAACAGATCAGCGCCCGTGTTTGGGTGATGTCAGTGGCGATAGTAAAAATTATAATAAGGAGTGAAGTATGATGAAAAAAACAAAATGGATTGCAGGACTGCTCTCTTTCATGATGATTCTCTCATCCCTGTGCGTGCTCCCCGTGACGGCATCGGCGGCAGAAGTCGGTGATACTGCGACCGAGGCACAGTTGATGGACGGTGTAATGGCAGAACCTGCGGTTTCGCTCGACTTTGACGAGGGCTATACCGGTATTAGTGATCCTAACAAAGCGGATTTGCAGACGGATGCAGATGGAACAACTTATCTGCACCAGATCGCACAGGGAGTGTTTGAGGTTAAGAACACTGACGGGACAAGTATCTCTCGTCCGGTAGGATCACTCACTAAAATCAAGTTCCGTTTCGCGCACCATACCGAAAAGGCAAAAAACGACGATATGATCATCTTTGATGGGGCGATGGCTGACGGCTATCGGGCGCGGTTTGCACTGATGCAATCCACAGAAGGGGTGCAACAATTTTTTGTTGCCGCAAAATCCGGCTGGTTTGCCATTGACCTTCCCGAAAATGGCCAACTTGCTCCAAACACCTGGCATGAGTTGGCGTTGCAGTATGACATGGCGCACAACCTTACCATTTGGGCAAGGGTGAACTGCACCGGCGACTATGTGAAGCTGATGTCTTATGAGCTTGGAACCGGAGGCCCCGGAAAGGTGCTGCAAATGTATTACAGCGGCAGTAAAACCGGTGACAATTCTATCCTGGATGTAGATTATGTCAAGGTGCACAACAACCCGGAGCCTGTTACAACCGAAAAACTGTTAGAGGGCATGAATTTGGCCGTAGACAAAACATTTCAGGGAGCGGCAGATCTGTTGGGCGGAACGATTTCTGCGGTTGCAGGACAGTCGGTTCAAATTACGGAAAACGGTCTGACGCTTACGGCAACCAGCGCTGAGGCAAATTGGACATTCACCGATGGCAGCGTTAATATGAGCGATTCTGCAGCAATTTATACAAAGTTTACCGAGACGACGGGCACAGGCGCGTTGAATTTCTTTGAGGTTTGGGGTGACGGTTATCGCCGCAGATTTGGCTTTACAAACAGCAGCTTTATTTATGCAAACGGAGATGGCGAATGGCCTAAGCTGAATTGTACCGCCAGGGCAAAGGACACGCCGGTTGAATTGATTGTACGCACCGCAGTGAATAATAGTCTGGAATTTTGGGTTAAAAATAACACCACCGGCGTATGGGAGTATCTGACGACGACGGACGGATTGCCTGCAAATTCCACAGCAAGATCGGCTAGAATTGCCGCTGCAGCCGGTGCAAATCTGAACGTGGAATTCTTCCGTATCTACCGCGAGCCGGAGAAAAGAGAAACGCTGGAAGAAGTACTAAGCAGCATTGGACAGAACCATGCCTTGGCCGAATACGTGGACTTTGAAGAAGGTTATAACGGTAAGAGCTATCAGGGTGCCGACATTGACGGCAGCTTTGGGTTTACGCCGGACTACGCGGGACTGGATGCCGACGGTAATATGCAGATTAAGAATAATGGGATTGCCGCCGATGCTGCAGGCAACATCCCGCCGCAGTGGAACGCTTCGGGATCTCAGCCGCTTGCCAATGTGGGGAACGCGGTAGAGTTTCGTGCAAAATGGAAACTGGGCAGCGTGATGACGGTAAAACTTGGTGCCGGGACAGGGTATCGCGGCTTTATGCAAATTTCTAACAACGGAAAGCTGGACTTTTGGCAGAATGGTTCAGCAATCAGTTATAACGTTGCAGATTTTTCCGATCAGTGGGTAACCTATCTGATTACCAGAGAGGGTGAGGATAGCTTAGGACTTCGCTGGAAGATGGACAGTGATGCGAAGTTTAGCAGCATCAAGGCGAAAACGGCATCGCTGCGTGCCGGCAATGATACAGAAGTTCACTTTGTCAATGAGGGATATGCCGGAAAATACAACGGTGTGACAAACGGCGATGATGTCTACATTGACTACTACAAGGTATACAAAAGCGGAATCGGCATGACAGACGCACAGGCAAAACCGGCGGCTGCACAGAGATTGCTCTTTGATGAAGAATTTGAGGCCGGCGGAGACGGTCTTACCAACAAATATGTGAAAGAGGACGTAAATTCTCAGGCTCGCAGATCCATCACAGCAGACGGAACCTTAAAGCTCGATTATAAGGCGGCGCTAGAAGAAGGACAGAAGGCGCCAAACTATGAGAACAATTTTGCCATTTACAATGTGAAAAATGCGAGCATTCCGGCGGGCGGTTATGCCGAGGTTCGCTATAAGACAAGCGATGATCTGGGGTTCAGCTTCTTTAATGAGGATAACCAGTTAAGCTGGAGAGCAAGAAACGGTCGGAATAAGTCGAAGTATCATAACGGGACGGAGTGGGTTGATGCAAACGTTTTTGCCAATGAGGCAAACCAATGGCAGACGCTACGAATTGTTCGCAGTGCGGATGGGCAGACCTATGACATCTATATCCAAAAGGCAGACGATGACGCCTGGACGCTTGTGGGTCAAAACATTCCAAAACGCGGCTACACCGGCGGCGATCCGCATTTTAACGTAGAAAAATATGGCGGCAGCGCGGACGTTTCCGGCGAGGTGGATTATGTGAAGATTTATGGGCCGGCCGATTCGCCGCTGGTATTGACCGACGGCGCCGCAGTGTCCTGGACGCCGACTGCAAATCAGACCCTGTTTGCAAACGAAATCCGCGCCATCGTTGCACCGGCCGCTGCGGAGCAAAAGCTGATCTTTGCCGCATACGATGCAGAGGACGGACTGGTAGACGTGAGCTTAAAGCCCATTGCCGCATCGGCAAATGACACCACGGAAATCTATACCGTGCCGACCGGTAAAAATGCCGCGAAGGTCAAGGTATTCCTGTGGGACGGTTTTGAAAATATCAAGCCGGTTGTCGGCGTTGACGGCGCTTTTCAAGTAAAAGAACAGTAAACGAAAAGCGTATCATAACAGGATCGTGGCTACCGCGGTTACCTGTGCAGAAAAGCTCCCTTTTTCAAAAGGGGGCTTTCTGCGAAAAATATTTTAACCTGATATTAGCAATCCTTTTCGCACCGAAACGGTGTAAAAATTCACCGTATGGGTTTAATTTCATAGCCGGAAGCGGAAATCCGCCTCCCCAAATCGGAGTTCGGCTAACAACAAGGAGTGAAGTGTGATGAAGAAAAATAAAATTCTGGCAGGGCTCCTCTCTTTCATGATGATTCTCTCATCGTTGAGTGTTTTTCCTGTTTCCGTTTCGGCGGCCGCAGTCGGCGACACCGTGACAGAGGCAGAGCTGATGACGGGACTTGGCAGCGAACCTGTCGCAGAGGCAAACTTTAACGAGAATTATGACATGAGCGCCTATGCGAATCGGGCGGAGATTATGCAGGACGGCACTGTGAGTTACCTGCACCAGAACGCAGCAGGTCTTGAGACAATAGGGCTTAAAGACGACAACGGCGCAGCGCTTTCCCGTGCAGAGGGGTCGCTGACAAAAATCAAGTTCCGCTATGCGCACAACACGCAAAACGCGTCATGGGATGACATGATTATCTTTGACGGCGGTATGCTGGACGGATATCGGGCGCGGTTTGCGCTGCGGCTGACCGAGGACGGCAAACAGCAGTTTTTTGTCCTGCGGGATAAGGACGGCGCAAGAACCTGGGAGGGATTGGATCTTCCGGAAAACGGATATCTTGCCCCCAACACCTGGCATGAGCTTGCGATTTCATACGATGCGGCACACGATCTTACCGTTTGGGCGCAGGTTGGCTGCACCGGCGATTATGTGATGCTGACAAGTTTTAAACTTTGGAAAGAGAACTACGCATCCGAGGTGCGGATCGGTTACAGCGGTGCAAAAACCGGCGCAAATTCTGTCTGCGATGTCGACTATATCAAGGTATATCAAGCGGCAGAGGCAATCACGGCCGAATCACTTTTAGAGGGATGCAGTCCGCTGATGCAAAAGGAATTTAAGACGGCACAGGACGCACAGGGCGGAACCATCATCTCCGCAACCGAAAAGACCTCTGCCATCACGGCGGACGGGTTAACACTCCGCGCGGACGCAGCATTTACGGACGACAGAAACAACGCAAAGTGGAAAATCAGTGATGATGCGATCACATTTTCCGGCAAGGCGGCAATGCATCTGCGGTTTACGGAGACAAGTGACAGCGGCGGCGCAGCGGTATATTTTGAGATTGCCTGCGGCGATGGGCTGCGCCGAAGATTTGGATTTAGCAGAACCTTGTTTAATTACGCGGAAAAGGACGCCTGGCCGAGCGTGGCGACCGATGTGATGACAAAGGGAAACCCGGTTGAACTGATCGTTCGCAATACGGAGGACAATCAGCTGGAATTCTGGATTATGAACACGACCGGCAGCTGGGGCCGTATTGCAACGACATCGGGTCTGCGTGCCGGCAGCACGGCAAAAGAGGTTTTGATCGGTACGCAATCCGGTGCAGAAGCCAATATTGAATTCTTCCGCATGTACGGCGAACGGACGGAGCCGGGTGATGACAAAGAGACAAAAACCGAGACGGAGCTGATCGGAACGCGCAAGACCAAGCACGCGCTGGAGTTTGCGGATGATATGGGAAAAGGCACAGTGTCGGGCGGTACACATTCGGTCGCAAACGGAATGTTAAATCTCTCCGGCGGTGCGGATTACACCAACACGACCTTTACCTACGATGTGGGCGATGTTGCACATTTCCGTTTTACAAAGACCAGTACGGGCGCTTCGTTCCCGATTTTTGAGCTGAATACCAACGATGGCCGGATGCGCTTTCACCCGGAGCCGGGCAGTATCCGCTATACCCGTGCTTTGATGGACGGTGACCCGGAAAACTATGTGACGGCCGGCGGCGGATATTCCACCTGGCAGGGGATTACGACCGAACCAAATGTGACTTATGATTATCTGATTATCAATAAGGAAGCCGGTTACGAGTTCTGGCGCAAGGCCGGCGGCGATGATGAATACACGTATATCGGCATCACGGAAGGAAAGTATCAGTGGAAGGAAACCAAGCTGCGCATCCTGGCAAACGGGGATTCTTCCGTAGCGGTTGACTTTGTGCGGGTATACAGCGTCAATGACCCGGAAAAGCCGGATCCGGACGATCCGGAGGGAGAAGATGCCGATATCATTACCGGTGGCGGACAGGTTTGGCTCTATGACGACTTTTCCGATCCGCAAAATTCCAAGGCAAAGCTGGAGGACGCGCAGATTACGGACGGAACAGCAAATATCAGACCCGGCGCCGATCACAGAGACAACGGTACGACAAATTTTGCAAGAGTCACTTTTGAGTTGGGAGACTACGGCTTAAGCGGCGAATGGGTTATGACCATGCGGATGAAACTGAACGCCACCTTCTGGCAGGCGAACATCGGTTTTGGCGGAACCCGTTCGATGATACACATCAACCAGAGCAGCGTCAAGGTGAACGGCAAAGATGTTTTTAACGTGCCGCGTGAGATGGGCGTTTACTATGACTATGTCTATTATGTAAAAAATAACCTGACCGCAAGCCTGTACCAGTGCAAGGTCGGAACAAATACCTGGCAGACCGTGTTTGAAAATCAGACGCTGACCGCCTGGGGATCGAATAAAATTGAGATGAACAGCAATAACACCCAAACCTCCTGGGACGTGGACGAAATCAAGGTATACAGCGGCACGCTGCTTGATTTTGACGCAGAGGGACTTGGCACCGCACAGGTCAGCGCCAAGGGCTCTGTTTTCCAGGGCGTTCCGAACAGTGCGGATAAGCAGCTGTCGGTTATCCTGGCTACGTATGACAAAGAACACGGTTACACCACTTCGGTAAAGGAAGTCAAAAAGACCGTGCCGGGTTATAAGGAAACATCGCTTGATACGGATTTTGACCTTGGCAGTCTTGATCTTTCTAAAAATGATACGGCAGTCATGCTGTGGAATACGGCAAAGGTCGGATATCCGCTGATAAATGCAAAGGGCTATACCACGCCGAACACCGCAGCCGGTGCGCCGGAGAGAAATCAGGAAATCGGACTCACTGGGACGCCGCATTATAATGAGGTTTTGATTTGCGGTTATGCAGGGGCTGTGGACACGGTGGCGGCAACGCTGACCGATCAAAACGGAGAAATCAAGGCAATCAGCCAGATTAAGACCAATGACTATGGCATGGCAGACAGTAAAATTGCGGTGGATCCCACCTTGCCAAATGGCGAATATGTGTTATACTTACAGTATGGAAATCGAAGAGAGAGCGTCAAGGTAAATCTCTACGGCGCAGAAATTTTGACAGAGGGAGCGATTGACAGCGCGGCGGCGTTTGCGGAGATCATCCAAAAGTATGGCAGCGAAACGGAAAAGGCGGCCATGGAGGACGCCGAATTTGCAGAGGCGGCCTATGCGCGCTATGTCAGTCAGGTCGGCGAGGACGGCACGGACGATTTGTACGTCTTTCAGAATGCTGCCGCAAAGGCCATCACAGATGAAACCACCGACCGAAAACTTATCGAAGAAATGAACACGGCAGCGGCAGCAAAAAGATGGTCGGTGATCGAAACCATTTTAACCAAAACCTACGCGGATTATCTCGGCATTACGAGCGATACGGTCTCGGGGATTCAAAACACCAAGGAGCTTTATCTCCGTATGACGGGCACCGTCTATCATAATGCAGAAGAGATTTTAACAAGACTTGAGAGCGCGGTTGCTGCCCAGAAAAAGGCCGAACAGGAGGCCGGCGGCGGCAACGGCGGCAGCAGCGGCGGCGGTGGTTCTTCCGGCGGCGGATCCTTTGGCGGTGGCGGCAGCAACGGATATGGCGGCGGTGTGGCAATCAGCGATAAGCCGCAAACCGTGACGCCGACGCCGGTTACCGCGGCGGACGGACGGGACGGCAGCGGA
>ERZ839767.5562-NODE-5562-length-11152-cov-3.370911_pt1 | contig 11152 bp, 10 predicted proteins | sample MGYA00519879_ERZ839767 | MGnify/ENA primary metagenome ERZ839767 (study PRJEB31850, sample SAMEA3708852) | human gut metagenome | biome: human gut; feature: human-associated habitat; material: faeces | place: China | collected 2014 ...
TATTCCATATTTTGATGTTGATAAATATGCAAGTCAAAGTCAGACAGAGGTTATAGCAACTATTTTTGCAGTAGCAAAAAAATTAGGAATTAATACAAGAAACTATAACATAACAGAAGTATGTAAATGGGGAGTTGATAAAGAAAATCGAAGGTTAAAAGAAAGTTTGAAATATATGCAAAAATTTGTGAATTATTTCGTTAAAGATTTTGAATCACAGGAAAAGATATATAAAATAGAAAAGCAAAAAGAAGATGAAGAAGAAATGGAATAAAGAACTCCATTTAAGAAAGGTGATTATGGAAGAAAAATTTTCAATAGAAATGAATAAAGATGAAATGTTAAGGTACTATGAAAATAAAATAGTAGAAGATGGAATAAAAAGTTGTTCTGAATTTAATACAATAGTGAACTTGACAGATTACAATACTAAAGAAATAAAGTTAGAAAAATATAAAAATGAAATGGGATAATGAAAGTTCTACAACCCAAATTACAATTGATTTACCTCAGAATGAATATGCAGGAAAGAGTGTAGTATATAGTAAGTAACTTAAATTTGAGTAGTATGAAAACACGTATTGTTGTATTGTTATTGGCATTATTTTATTGCCATAGTATATCATTTGCACAGAAAGAGTTTGTGAATACATCTGTCCGTTTGTCTGGACATCCTCGTCTTTTATTGCAGAAAGGAGAAGAGAAAACTTTGAAAAAAATGATAATGAAAGATGTGATATGGAAAGATATTCATCAGTCATTGTTAAATGAAGCGGCAGAGATTGTCCAATTACCATTAAATGAGCGGATAAAGACAGGTCGGCGTTTATTAAGTGTGTCAAGAGAAAACTTACGTCGTATTTTTATTTTAAGTTATGCTTATAGGATGACAAGAAAAGGGGAGTTTTTGAAGCGAAATGTTGAAAGCTGCATCTTTCTCTGATTGGAATCCTTCCCATTTTTTGGATGTGGGAGAAATGACGATGGCATTAGCTATAGGGTATGATTGGCTTTATCCTCAATTATCAGCACAGACAAAGAAGGTAATAGAGGATGCAATTGTAGAGAAAGGTCTGAAACCGTCTTTCGATGAACGGTATAATTGGTTTGTTAATGCTGTTCATAATTGGAGTCAGGTTTGTCATGCCGGTGTTACGTATGGAGCCTTGGCTGTATGGGAGAAAGAACCGGCCCTCGCTTGTACAGTGGTTAATCGGGCAATAGAAAAAATTTCGATTCCTATGGGGCATTATGCTCCTGACGGTGCTTACCCGGAAGGTATCGGTTATTGGGATTATGGAACTTCTTTTAATGTAATGTTTCTTAGTGCGATAGAAAAAATTTTTGGAACTGATTATGGATTGAGTGAATTACCAGGCTTTTTGAAGACTGGTGAGTATATTCTACATATGGTTACTCCCAACCTGAAGAATTTTGCATATTCTGATAATGGTATAAATGCTTTTTTTACTCCGACAATGTTTTGGTTTTATAGTAAAACGAAAGACGCTTCGATTTTATATAATCAAATTCGGTTATATAAAAAGGATGGACAAAAACGCATTCAAAAAAATCGTTTGGCCCCGGCTATGTTAATTTGGGGAGCTTCTGCTTCATTAGTTAATCTTCAGAAACCAAAACAACTGTTATGGAAGGCTCAAGGAGATAACCCTGTTTGTCTTATGCGTTCTTCTTGGAATGACTCTTCTGCAATTTATTTGGGCATGAAAATGGGTTCACCATCTGTTAATCACGGACATATGGATATAGGTAGTTTTGTATTTGAGGCCGATGATATCTTTTGGGGAATAGATATGGGTGGAGAAGAATATAATAAATTGGAAACGAGAGGCGTTGATTTATGGAATACTCGTCAGAGTTCACAACGTTGGGATGTCTATCGCTATAATAATCTGTCACATAACACATTGTCTTTTAATAATAAATATCAGGAAGTTAAGGGTAAGACTAAAATCGATGAATATTCTGATCAGGAAAATCATAAATTTGTTATTTCTGACTTGACTCCGGTTTATAAAAATCAGGTAAGAAGTGTGAAGCGTGCAGTTTCGCTGGTAAATAAAGAATTTGCGGTAGTGGAAGATCTGATTGAGACGACAAAGAATTTTACAATGATGACATGGACTATGGTAACTCCTGCTTCGGCTAAGATTTTATCTGAGAATGTTATGTTATTAGAAAAAGATGGGAAGAAACTTTATATAAAGGTAGAGGGACCTCGAAAAATACGCTGGCATATTTTACCTGCACAGTCTGATTTTAGTTATGATTCACCTAATCCGGGGATTTCTATTATTGGATTTGATACAGATTTAGAATTATCAGCAAAACAAAGAATTAAAGTTTTTCTTTTACCGGGAGAAAATAAAAATGTAACATATAAATCAATATTATAGAGATGAAGAAAGTTCTATTTTTTATATGTTTAGGGGTGATTGTTATTTCCTGTGCAAAAAAAGAAACAGGAGATTTGGTAAGTCGTGATTTTTCTTTTGCAGAAAAACAGCTTCGTTATGCATTAACGGAAGTAGAGATTGTTCAGAATTTGTTGGGTAAGACACCTGAAGAGTTGCCGTCCCCTCGCAATATCCAGCCTGATGGCTCTTTACGTCTGGTTCGTGCTCGAGATTGGTGTAGTGGTTTTTTCCCTGGTGAGCTTTGGTATATGTATGAATATACAAAAGATAATTTCTGGAAAGAAAAAGCAAAGTTCCAAACAGAATTATTGGAGTCTTTAAAATCTTATAAAGGGACTCATGATTTAGGTTTTATGTTATATTGCAGTTATGGTAACGGCTATCGGCTGGATCCATCTGATAAATATAAACAAGTTTTATTGGAGGGAGCAAACTCATTAATCTCACGTTTCAATCCGGTAGTAGGTTGTATTCGCTCTTGGGATCATAATGGGGATAAATGGCTATATCCTGTAATTATTGATAATATGATGAATCTGGAGTATCTCTTTTGGGCAACAAAAGTTTTGGGTGATTCTACATATTATAAAATTGCGGTTACACATGCTGATAATACGATGAGAAATCATTTTAGAAAGGATTTTAGCTCTTATCATGTGATTGATTATGACACTATCTCCGGTAGTGTTAGAAATAAACATACACATCAAGGGTATACTCACGAGTCTGCGTGGGCTCGTGGACAGGCTTGGGGATTGTATGGTTATACGATGTGTTATCGGGAAACTGGTGACAAAAAATACTTGGAACAGGCTGAACATATTGTTTCTTTTATATTTAATCATCCAAATATGCCATCGGATTTAATACCTTATTGGGACTATAATGATCCGGAAATTCCAGCTTCTCCTCGAGATGTTTCGGCTGCAGCAATAGCAGCTTCCGCTTTATATGAACTTTCAATTTTTTCAGAAAAGGGAAATCTATATAAAGAATATGCTGATATTATTTTGAAGAATTTGACGGAGTCATATATGGTTCCTTTAAATCAGATGCATGGTTTCTTGTTACAATCTAGCACGGGGCATAAGCCTGGTGGGACTGAAATAGAAGTACCGATTGTTTATGCAGATTATTATTTTTTAGAGGCACTAATTAGGAAAAAGAATCTTCAAGAATAGTTAAAGCTCCGATATTATTTCAAAAAGAGGATTTTATTATAGAAAAAAAGATTTTTGTAAGGATACAAGACTGGGAATTTTTATTGAAGGAATTATCCATTTTCAACTAAAGATATAGATTTGAGAATGAATAGGAGGGGGAGGGTTCAGAAAATTTTCTGAACCCTGTTGCTTTTCTTTAGCAGTATTTTTGATATATATGTTTGTGTATTCTGTTTTTATCTTATTACTTTGTAGAGTGTTTTTTTACAATATCTTATATCTAATAAATCTAAAGTACATGAAAACAAACATTCTGACTTTTTTGTGTTTTGTCTTCCTTTGTGCCTGCCAGGCTCCACCAGTCGAAGAGTATGCAATCATCCCGCAGCCTCAGGAAATTACCTATACACCTGGGTTTTTCAAAATGGGGAATCATCCGGTTATTTCTTATTCCGGGGATTTGAATAATGAGGCTGGGGTGTTACAAAAGGTTCTTTCTTCTGATTTTTCACTTAGTGCTACTGTAAAGGATACGGGTAAAGGTGATATTAACCTGATACTTGATCCGGCAGTTTTACCGGATAAGCCGGAAGGATATCAACTGGAAGTATCTTCCGGAAAAGTGGAGATAAAAGCTGGAACTCCTGCCGGTATTTTGAATGGTGTGCAGACGTTGCGGCAGATCATCAAGGAGAAAGATGGAAAATATATGATACAGAGAGCTTCTGTTTCTGACTATCCGACTTTTTCCTGGCGTGCCTTTATGCTGGATGAAGGACGTTACTTTAAAGGAAAAGATGTTGTCCTGAAACTTTTAGATGAAATGTCACAACTGAAAATGAACATGTTCCATTGGCATCTTACCAATGACCAGGGTTGGAGGATTGAAATTAAAAAATATCCGAAACTGACTGAAATCGGTGCTTTCCGCGATTCTTCGGAAATCAACCATTTTGGTAGTGACGTGTATGACGGGAAACGGCATGGAGGATTTTATACACAGGAAGATATAAAAGAAATTGTTGATTATGCCTCTAAACGCCATATTACCATTGTTCCGGAAGTAAGTATGCCGGGACATGCCAGTGCGGCTATCGCTTCTTATCCCTGGTTGGGCACAAGCGGAAAGCAAATTAAGGTTCCCGGAAAATTCGGAGTACATTATGAAGTGCTGAATGTTTCCGATCCTAAAGTGTTGCAATTTCTGGATGATGTAACCAATGAAGTGATAGCGTTATTCCCAAGCCCGGTATTCCATATCGGAGGGGATGAAGTGAAATACGATCAGTGGAAAGCATCTCCGGCAATACGTAGTTATATGGCAAAGAAAGGCTTGAAGACTCCGGCAGAACTTCAGATCTATTTCACAAATGAAATCTCCAATATGCTGGCCGCAAAAGGAAAACGAATGATGGGATGGAATGAGATTACCGGAGATAAACTGCATGAATATCAGTCGGAAGAGGATACAAAAGAAACAGAACAGCAGTTGGCAAAAGGTACGATCGTTCATTTTTGGAAGGGTGATCCGGCTCTTATCAAGAAAACGATCGATAAAGGATATGATGTGGTAAATTCTTACCATGAGTATACTTATGTGGATTACAATTATGAATCGATACCTTTATCCAAGGCTTATGCTTTTAATCCGGTTCCTGAAGGGTTGTCTCCTGAAGAACAAAGCAGAGTGTTAGGACTTGGTTGTCAGATGTGGGGTGAATTTATTCCTACGGTTGAAAGCATGAACCGGTTGACTTATCCGCGTATTGCTGCTTATGCAGAAACAGGATGGAGCGGTTCGGATAAAAAAGATTACAATCGTTTCCTGAAATCTCTTGATTACTTTAAGAATAAATGGGCTGCTGAAGGAATAGTGATAGGACCGACTGAATAAAAAATATTTTTTTTGCAGAGCGATTAAACTATTTCCATGTAACAAAGTCTATTATATCGAAGCGCTTCACAAACAGGAAAATATTAATTTAGTAATAAGTATTAGTAGTTTATGAAGAAGGTAATAGGATTGTTTTTGGTTATCCTGATTAGTTCGGCAACAGTTTTTGCACAAAGTGGTAATCGTCAGGGAAAGAAGGGAGATCCCTCTCAACGTAGTGAAAAAATGATCGAGGAATTGAAACTCGATGATAAGCAAGCTGCGGAGTTTCGTAAGGTTGAGGCTGATTTCCGGGAACAAATGAATAAGGAACGTGAGGCTGTAAAAGATGACCGCGAAAAGATGCGGGAAAAAATGACAGCCATGTATACTGAAAAAGAGGCTCAAATTAAGAAGATTCTGACGGACGAACAATACAAGCTGTATCAGGAAAAACAAAAAAAAGCTCCTCGTAAAAAAGGACATGGACGTAGATGATAGAAATAAAAAATCCCCGGCAGTTCATTCCGCCGGGGATTTTTTTATTTGTAATTAATTGATTATAACGTTTTCAGTTTCAGATTACGCCATAATACTTTGATGCCACCACCGTCGTGGATCTGTAAAGCAATGCGGCCCTGACCGGCACCGATTTTCTCATCATTGATGTTAACCATTTCTTCGCCGTTCAACCAGGTCTGTACATTATCACCCTGCACTTTGATACGCATGGTGTTCCAGTCGCCTTCTTTCAGGATTGTTTCTTTTTCATCCGGGATCTGGATCAACCATCCGCGTCCGTATGATTCGTAGATACCGCCGGTATCGTGTCCTTTAGGAGCAACTTCAACCTGCCATCCGTTTACTTTTACGTCTTCTTCAATGAAAGAACGGATAAATACGCCAGAGTTACCGTCGGCTTCCTGTTTGAATTCTACTGTCAGGTCGAAATCATCATAGTAATCACGTGTAGCCAGGTATCCGTATTGTTTGTCCGGACCGCTTTCGCAAACCAACAAACCATCTTTTACATACCAAAGTTCTGTTCCGTATGCTTCCCAACCTTTCAGATCAGTACCGTTGAATAAATCAACTTCTTTCGATTTCCGGGGAAGTTCTTTGATCTTGAGATTGCGGAAAGAGGCGGGATAACCATGGTCTTGTAAGCAAAGTACCCCTTTTTTAGCCAAACCATATTCTGGAGCGTTAGCCCATTTCCCACTATTTTTCTTTGCATACCAATCGTCTGTCCAAGCTTCGAATTCTAGGATTTTTTGACCATTCAGCCAATGTTCTACATGGCCATTGTCGAATACAATCTTGGAGTTGTTCCATTCGCCTTGCGGATTAACCTTCATTTTGGATTTGTCAGGCAAATGCATGGCATAATCGACACCTAGTTTCTGCCATTCTTCCAGAGGTTCCGGGAAGTTAGGCTCGTCGATCAACTGATATTCCGGACCTGTTACATAGGGTACGGCAAATTGCGGACGTTCAACAACATGATAAAGCATACCGCTGTTGCCGCCTTTAGATAGTTTCCAGTCCCATGACAATTCGAAGTTTTCATACTGTTTGTCGGTTACGATATAACCGCTGGCATCGCTGCCGTCACCTTTTGCCTGGATACATCCGTCTACTACGTGCCAGGGTTGTGTCAGGGTGGTTCCGTTATAGTCTTTCCACCCGTTGAGTGTTTTTCCGTCGAAAAGAAGTTGCCATCCGTCAGCGACTTCTTCGGGAGTAAGCGTGTTTTGCTCAACACCTGCACAAGAGGTAAACAAGGCCAATGATACTGCACAAGAGGCCAATAAGCTTGTGGCTGTTACTCTTTTCACTACTGATTCCATTTTAGATTAAGTTTAAATTAATGATAATGATAAATTGCAAAGATAAAAAAGTTATTTAAAAGATTCTGCAAAAATACACGAAGAGGGTAACTGTCTTTCTGAAAATAAAGTTTTATCTTGCATGCCTTAAATCATACTTATGGATAAGTGGATACTACATTTTTCCCTTCTATTGGTTCTGCTCGGCTTTGTGTTTTTTGGTAGCAAAAAGGGTGAAGTGACTGCCTTGTTGAGAGTGGCAGAAAAATCTATTGAGAAAGAACCGGGCAAGACGTTGATATTGTTGGATAGTATTCAACAGGTGGAAAAATTATCAGAGCAGCAACAAGCTCTTTGGTGTCTGCTGTATACATCGGTGCTAGATCGAAAGCAGATAAAACATACTTCAGATTCCTTGATACAGATTGCAGTGAGTTATTATGAGAAGAATGATTTGCCCGAGCGTAAGATGCAGGCATATTATTATTATGGAATTGTTCTTCAAGATTTAAACGATGCGATTCAGGCACAGGATTACTATTTGAGAGCTTATAAATTAGGAATTGAATTGGAAAGATACGTGTTCTTAGGACGTATATGTGCTAATTGGGGTACGTTGTATACCTATCAGGAATTGTGTAGCCAGGCTTCGCATTTCCAGCAAAAAGCTGTCAGCTATTTGGAGAAAAACCGGGATACGGTTCGTTTATCACTGGTGTTCAGGGATATGGCTCGGATTCATCTGAATGAGCATCGTTTGGATAGTGCGGTCGTTAATTATACAAAAGCATTGAAGTATACTTCGGATGTACATAAATTTTGTATGTTTAATGAATTGACTGGTGCGTATGCACGGATGGGAGATTATGAAAAAGGGGTGTCTTGCGCTCATATGGCTTATGATCGGGCAGAGACTGTTGAAGATTCCTGTTTAGTCAGCCTGGCGTTGGGGAGTCTTTATTTAAGAATGGGAAAGAAAGATTCGGCATATCATTATCTGTCTTTCTGTCGTCAAAGTACAAATCCGTATACCTTAAAAGATCTCTATCTATATTTGGCGCAATTCGAAAAGTCCCGGCATAATTGGCCGACTTATGCTTTTTATCAGGAGCAATATAACGTATTTCGTGATTCGATTGATAACCTGACCAAAATGGAGACCCTTGCCAGGTTGCAACGACTGTATGACTATCGTGAGATTGAAAAGAAAAAGGAATATTATCGGCAAGAGTCGGATCGTAAGACAGGCAAGTTGTATAAACTCTCTTTGGGGGGCGTTGGCTGTCTGCTGTTCGTCGTCTGTATCATTTTTTATCTGTGGAAAGAAAGGAAAAAGAAGGAGGAGCAGCTTAACCAGTCTTTGCGTCGTAAGGAACAGCAATACTTGAACAGTCAGCAATATTTAGAAGAGCGAAATGCAGTTATGGCGCAGTTGGAACAACAGTATGAAGCGGTTGTGGCCCAATTATCCGAACAATCTTCCCGGTTTACAACGTCTGTTCAGGAGAAGATAAATTCATCGCATCCGTTCTTCACCTCTGAATTATATCGGGGAGTGTACGCAGAATGGAAAAAACTGGATGAAGTACAATGGGCGGAGGTCATTAAAATGATAGATCATATATTGTATAAAGATTTTACAGGTAAGATAAGAATGTTGTATCCCCGTATATCTGAGTTGGATTTGAATGTGTGTTATTTGGTGAAATTGGAGATTCCGGTAGGGCGAATTGCTGTTTTATTATCAGTGAATAGTCAGGCGATATCCAATAAACGTAAGCGTTTGTATGAAAAATTGACTCAAGAGAAGGGATCCGCACAGGATTTCGATAAGTTCATCAAAACCTTTTGACACTTTTATTCCCTCTATGATGTTGTTTATTAGATACTTAAAAATGTGACATTTTTGTGACATCAAATCCTTGGTGGTCTTTGGGGCGGTTTCTACTTTTACGAATCCAAATAAAATAGTCTATGTTTAATAACTAATATAACTGAAAACATGAAAAGTAGAAATCTTATGTTGGGAGCTATTCTATTCATATTAATGGGATGCGGAGTTGATAAATCAGACAGTCTTGTCACAGTAGATGTTACGGTAAATTATCCAAAGAAAGAACTGGTTTTGCAGGATTTTATGGATGTGGAATATATTCCGTTGGAGACGACGGATGAATTTGTTGTCAAAGGCAAGATCACGGATGTCGGTAAAGATATCTTGGTATTGACGAATGTTCGTCAGGGAGAAATTTTGATATTTGACCGGTCGACTGGCAAAGGATTGAAGAAGATTAATCGTAGAGGTCAAGGTCCGGAAGAGTATATATTGCCTTTTAATGTTCATTTGAATAAAGAAGAGGATGAGATGTTTGTGAATGACGGTCCTTCAAGTAAAATCCAGGTATATGATTTGGATGGCAATTATAAAAGGACAATCCCTTATAAACAGGGTGCACTTGTCACGAACTTGTACGATTATGATGAAAATCATTTTCTTTCTCAGAATGTTTATTCGCCTGAGAACGAGTCTTCTTCGTCTACGTTCTTTCTTTTGTCTACACAAGATGGAAGCTGGACGGATATTGAGCTTCCATATGGGAAGAGAATCTCTCCGGTAATCGTAAAGCGTGCAGCGGATGGGATTTACGCAAGTGTTCCCGGTAATAGTTTTATATCTTCTTATCAGGGCGATTGGATTTTGAGTGAACCTTCAGCCGATACTATCTATGCCCATCGGCCGAACGGAGATCTTCGTCCGTTTATGGTCAGGACCCCTTCTGTACAGACAATGACGCCGGAAGTCTTTCTTTTTCCGGGAGTCTTGACGGATCGTTATTATTTTATGCAAACGGTGAAAAAGGAATGCGATTTCGAAAAGAATGACAAAATGCCAACTGTTGATTTAATATATGACAGGCAGGAAAAAAAGATTTATCATTCTATAGTTCATAATGCTGACTTTGATAATCGTGAGGAGGATTTGTCGGTATGTGCTTTAAACGAAGAGGTTGCTTTCGCCGTATCTTTGGATGCTTTGTCACTTATTGAAGGGAAAGGTAAATTGAAAGGTCAGTTAAAAGAAATAGCAGCTCATTTAGGGGAAGAGGATAATCCTGTGGTTATGCTGGCTAAAATGAAAAACTTCTGATTCAAAATCATTAAGACTTGTATCGAACTCAGCCCGGTTACAGTATAAGTGATTCGTTTGATATATATCAAACGCAAAGAAGACATATATGCTTTATTCATTTGATAATAGTGTATTATTCATTCGATATATATTGAACGAATAAAAGAAAGGGAAGTCGTGTCCTGAAATAAGTTGACAAAAACCTAAAGTAACCGTATGGTCGAATCGAAAGATGCGGGTAGTACCGGTAAGTGAGGAATATTTTTTCAGTCTTCTTTGTGCGTACATTATATTACAGCGTCTCCGGTTAAAAAATAAATGAAAAATAATCGGTAAAAAGTTTGGATCGTATGTAGTAATCTACTACTTTTGCACCCGCATTCGAGAGAGAACGGCGCACGAACATGATGAAAGAGGTAACCTGAGGAAAGGGGATGAGGTTAGAGGTTCTAAGCAAAATTCCAACCGCCACAGCGACTCAAAAAAACTTTTCAATTTTTCTTCTGAAAAATTTGGTAGTTAAAAAAAAGTCCTTACCTTTGCAGCCGCAATCGAAAAGAAAGCGAAAGTTCTTTGAAAGATTTACATATCAACAAGTAGTACAAGTATTAAAAATTAATACCGTCAAAAACTTGAAATAAATACGAATTCTGAGCATAGAGATATAAAACAATTTAAACAACGAAGAGTTTGATCCTGGCTCAGGATGAACGCTAGCG
>ERZ839767.5564-NODE-5564-length-11148-cov-2.950599_pt1 | contig 11148 bp, 6 predicted proteins | sample MGYA00519879_ERZ839767 | MGnify/ENA primary metagenome ERZ839767 (study PRJEB31850, sample SAMEA3708852) | human gut metagenome | biome: human gut; feature: human-associated habitat; material: faeces | place: China | collected 2014 ...
ATATAACCAAAGTGCCCTGGCACGTATTCTCGAACTGGTGCAGAATGCATCCGAACGGAAAGCGCCGGCCGAACTGTTTATCCGGAAATTTGCCCGCATTTATACACCAATCGTAACCGGACTGGCTTTTCTGATTGTCCTTATACCTTATCTTTATTCACTGGTACAGCCGGACTTCCTGTTCATCTTTAACGACTGGTTATACCGTGCGCTGGTATTTCTTGTTATCTCTTGTCCCTGTGCGTTGGTTATCAGCATTCCATTGGGATATTTCGGAGGCATCGGAGCGGCTTCGCGGCAAGGCATCCTTTTTAAAGGAGGGAATTATCTGGATGCCATCACCAAAATAAACACCGTAGTATTCGATAAAACAGGTACGCTCACCAAAGGAGTCTTTGAAGTACGAAGCCTGTCTACTGAAAATAACGTTCCTGAAAAAGAACTGCTCCGTATCATTGCTTCTGTCGAAAGCCGGAGCAACCACCCTATTGCCAAAGCGATCCTGGCATACGCCCAAGAACAGCAGGTAACAATCGACACAACCATCGATACGACCGAACTGGCTGGTTACGGATTAAAAGCAATAGTCGACGGGAAAGAAGTATTAGTAGGTAACCCCCGTCTGTTAGACTCGGAAGGAGTTTTGTTTCCTCCTAATGAAACAAGTGTTTCACCATATAGAAACAACTGTTTCATTAGGAGGAAACAGAATCCGGATACCGTGGTTGTCTGTGCGATCGACCGGCAATACGCCGGTTATATCCTGCTTGCCGATACGCCCAAAGAAGATGCTGCAGAAGCTATCAAACAATTAAAAGACTTAAATATTAATAACCTGGAAATATTATCAGGCGATAAACAAATTATTGTTTCTAAATTAGCTACACAATTGGGGATTCCCCGGGCCTACGGTGACCTGCTGCCGGAAGGAAAAGTCGCCCACCTGGAAGCATTGAAGCAGGACAAAGCAAACAAAATCGCTTTTGTCGGCGACGGGATAAACGATGCGCCAGTCCTTGCATTAAGCGACATAGGCATTGCCATGGGAGGCCTCGGAAGTGATGCCGCCATCGAAACGGCCGACGTCGTAATACAGACCGACCAGCCCAGCAAAGTGGCAACGGCAATCCGCATCGGAAAGTTTACACGTACTATCGTGTGGCAAAACATAACATTGGCCTTCAGTGTCAAACTGATTGTTCTGATGCTGGGAGCCGGAGGGATTGCTACCATGTGGGAAGCGGTTTTTGCCGATGTCGGTGTTGCTTTGCTGGCAATCCTCAATGCCGTACGAATATTAAAGACGACTAAAACAGATTGATATGGATGCTTATTTAGATATATTGAAACAAAGAGAAATCAGACCGACAGCCATCCGCCTGCTTATCCTGAAAGCGATGATGCGGTTTGAAAGGGCTTTCAGCCTGCTCGATCTGGAGAATGAGTTGGACACGGTAGACAAATCGACCGTATCGAGGACTATCAACCTTTTCCTGGACCATCACCTTATCCATTGTATCGACGACGGTTCGGGTTCTTTGAAATATTCGGTTTGCGGTAACGATTGCAATTGTTCCGTCAGTGAACTTCATGCGCATTTTTATTGTTTGAAATGCCACAGGACATTCTGCCTGCGGAATATTCCGGTACCGATGGTCGAATTACCCCGTAATTTTACGCTGGAAAGTATCAACTATGTATTAAAAGGTTGCTGCGAAGATTGCTCAAAATAGACAAAGGCATTATCTTTGCATTCTGTCTTCCCCAGTATTACGATGATACAGGCAAAGACAAAGCAACTTTTAAAGTATGAACAGATATGGAACATCCATTAAGTATTTACAACACGCTCACAAGAAAGAAGGAACAATTTATCCCGTTGCATGAACCCCACGTAGGCATGTATGTCTGTGGTCCGACGGTCTATGGCGATGCGCATCTGGGACACGCCCGCCCGGCTATCACATTCGACCTGTTGTTCCGTTATCTTACACATATAGGATACAAAGTACGTTATGTACGCAACATTACCGACGTAGGTCATCTGGAACATGATGCCGATGAAGGTGAAGACAAAATTGCCAAGAAAGCCCGTCTGGAACAGTTGGAGCCGATGGAAGTAGTGCAGTTCTACCTGAACCGTTACCACAAGGCGATGGAGGCCCTCAACGTGCTTCCTCCCAGCATCGAACCGCATGCTTCGGGCCATATCATCGAGCAAATCGAACTGGTAAAGAAGATTCTTGACAACGGATATGCTTACGAAAGCGAAGGCTCCGTTTATTTTGACGTAGAGAAATACAACAAAGATCATAATTACGGTATCCTTTCGGGCCGTAATATCGAGGATATGCTGAACACGACCCGTGCGCTGGACGGCCAGGACGAGAAACATAACCCCATCGACTTCGCCCTCTGGAAATGTGCACAACCGGAACATATCATGCGCTGGCCTTCTCCGTGGAGCGACGGTTTCCCCGGATGGCATTGCGAATGTACGGCGATGGGTAAGAAATACCTGGGACAGCATTTCGATATCCACGGGGGTGGCATGGACCTGATCTTCCCGCACCATGAATGCGAGATTGCACAGGCTGTCGCTTCACAAGGAGATGATATGGTTCACTACTGGATGCATAACAATATGATTACCATCAACGGACAGAAGATGGGTAAATCGCTCGGTAACTTTATCACGCTGGATGAGTTCTTCACCGGCGACCACAAAGTGTTGAGCCAGGCTTATTCGGCCATGACAATCCGCTTCTTCATCCTCCAGGCGCATTACCGCAGTACGGTAGATTTCAGCAACGAAGCCCTGCAAGCCGCAGAAAAAGGATTGAGCCGTCTGATGGATGCTTACAACCACCTGCAAAAGCTAACAGCTTCGGATGCCTCGACAGTAGATGTGAAAGACCTTCGCAAGAAATGTTATGACGCTTTAAATGACGACCTGAACTCTCCGATTGTCATCTCTCATCTGTTCGATGCCGCCCGCGCCATCAATTCCGTAAAGGATGGCAAAGCGACTATCTCGGCTGAAGACCTGAAAGAGTTGAAGGAAGTATTTCACACTTTCGTATTCGATATCCTGGGAATGAAAGACGAAGCATCTGCCGGAGGCGACAATTATGAGACATTCGGTAAAGCTGTAGACCTCTTGCTGACTATCCGCCAACAGGCAAAAGCCAATAAGGATTGGGCTACTTCCGACAAGATACGTAACGAACTGACTGCCATAGGATTCGAGATTAAGGATACCAAAGACGGAGCAGAATGGAAGCTAAGTAAATAAAGCGATGACAATAAACGAATTTCTTCAAGGCGACAAATTTGCCTTATTTGCCGGGGTAGAATTACTGGAAACGGGCAATGGTTATGCCAAAGCCCGTATGGAGATAAAACCGATGCACCTGAACGGTGGCGGTGTCTGCCAGGGAGGTGCCATCTTTACGCTGGCCGACCTGGCGTTTGCGGCAGCTACCAACAGTCATGCCCGGCTGACATTGTCCATCACTTCCAATATCAACTTCTTCAAAGCCGAAAGCAAAGGATTCCTTTATGCCGAAGCACGGGAAGTATTCAGCCATAAACGGCTTGCCAACTGCGAAGTAAATATCACGAATGAAGCCGGAGAACTGATTGCTACGTTCAGCGGCTCCGGATACAGGAAAGACACGGAACTTCCGTTTGCACCGATAGAATAAAACGAAATGTCAATCTACAAACAGGTATAAATACATTATCTACCTGAATAGTAGACGTGAAACAATGTGCCAATATGAGGAATGCTATTTCCATTGGCATATTGGCACATTACCTCATTGGCACATTATTTTACTCGTACCGCAACGACCGGGCAGGTTTGCTAAGGATTGTTTTAGCAGTCTGCCAGCCTATGGTCAACAGGGAAATCACACACAACAAAATCACCGGAACCAGGAAGAACCTGGCTTTCCAGTCGGTGCGGAACGAATAATTGCTCAGCCAGCCGTCCATGACCCACCAGGAGAGAGGAAGAGCTATCACTATCGCAATGCCGATCAGGACAAAGAACTCACGTCCCAGTTCATAGAACAGCTGTATTTTGGAAGCACCCAAGACTTTACGTATACCCATTTCACGAACACGGGTCGAACAGGAGAACATCACCAGCACCCAAAGTCCCATGCAGGAGATGAAAATCGCCAGTATCGCAAAGAGAGCTACAATCAACCCGAACACCTCATCCTGCCGGTATTGCTGGTCGAAGAACTGGTCGAGGAAGAAATAATCATAGCTGGAATCCGGGAAATAACGGTTCCAGACCGTCTCCGCCTGCTTCACCAACTCACGGGGATTGGCATTCTCCATCACTACGGAGATATAACGCTGCTTCATCCAGCTCAGTTTGTCGTGAAGGGCGAACAGGATAGGTGTATAGCCTTTATTCAGGGACTGTTGATGATAATCTTTCACCACACCGATAATCTTCATCGGCTGGTCTACCGTCTCCACGGAAAGGCGTTCGCCAATCGCGGCATCAGCCGAGGTAAAGCCCAATGTACGGACGGCCGCCTCATTCAGGACGATATTATATACATCACCACCGAAATCCTCCCCGAAACCACGGCCGGCAACAAACTTCAGGTCGTAGGCATCCAGATAATAGTAATCGCAACTAAGCATTTCCAGCAGGCGGGTTTGCTTCGTGGCATCACTCAAACGGACAATAGACAGGAAATCTGCCACCTCCGTCCCGGGAACAGCACCGGAAACCGTCACATTCTTTACGGAAGGCAACGCCTTCAACTCCCTTTTCATCGCTGTCAGCTTCGTAGACAGTTCCTCGCAATGCGCCGGAAATTTCAACACCAACGTCTGGTCCACACGGACACCCAGCGAGGCCTGACGCATAAACTGCAACTGTGCATACACGATCAGCGTCCCGCAGAGCAAAGCCATTGACGCCGTATATTGCAAAACGACCAGCACCTTACGAGTCGTCGCCGCATTCTTCGTATGCGTGAATTTCCCTTTCAGCATCCGGATTGGCTTAATGCCGGACAAAATCGTCGCCGGATAGAAACCGGACAGGAATACACCCAAGGCGAAAATCAACAACAGCATCCACCCCAACGAGGTCGTCACCCACACAGAGAATCCCAGGTCACGCCCGGTCAGGTTGTTAAAAGCAGGCATCAACGCCTCCATCAACCCGATAGCCAGGATAAAGGCAATCCCGTTCGTTATCAGCGATTCGAACAGGAACTGCGCCACGATTTGCCGGCGGCTCGCCCCCGATGCCCGGCGTATGCCGATTTCTTTGGCCCGTTCCATCGAGCGGGCAACCGTCATATTGATATAATTGATCCAGGCAATGCACAGGATCGCCAACGCCGTACATATCAGCACCAGCATGGAAGAACTGTTCCCCTTCGTCTCCGGTTCATACGCCTTCTGCGGATTCAGGTGGATATCGCGCAGGTTGGTCAATTCGATTGCCCAGGTCTTATTCTTCAGTGCCTCTTCCGTCTTGTATTTCTCCGCCATCGCGGGGAAGGCTTCTTCCACCTGTTTCTTCAGGGCAGGCGACTTCAGGAGGACATATGAGTACACTTCGTGGCGATACCAGTATTCATCCATCCATTTCGGAAGAGTTTCGTAAGAGATCATCATGCTGTAACGCACATGCGAATTGACAGGCATATCTTTCATGATGCCGGTCACTTCGCACGCCTCTTCGCCGATATTGCTACGGAAAATCAGTATCTTCCCAATCGGGTCGGCCCCTTTGAAGTATTTATTGGCGATGCGCTCGGTTATCACCACCTTGTTCGGCCCGTCGAGGCAGGTATTCTTATCGCCTTTCAGTAATTCATAATCGAAGAAGTTGAAATAATTCTTCTCGGCATACCCGATGCCTGTCTCACGGTAGAGCAGTTCGTTGTATTTCACAACCTGCTCCGGATAGTACTGGCTACCGACGCGGGTATAATCCTCCACGCCCGCCAGGTTACGTTTCATAGCGGTGGCGTAGCCGGCCGAACTGCTCGCCCAGTTATCCGTCAGTTCGCCATTTTCGTAGAAACGTGCTTCCACGCGGAAGATGCGGTCGGCACGGCTGTGCATATCGTCGTAGCTATATTCGAAAGCCACGTAGGTCAGAATCAGCAGGGCGGCCGCCATACCGATTGCCAGGCCGATTATATTGATTGCACTGAAGCCTTTCTTTTTCGTCAGGCTACGCAGGGCGCTGTTCCAATAGTTTGATAGAATCATGTTTATATTGTTTGAGTGTTCAGGGTAATAGAACCTTATTTTATACGGGTGTCGTATATTACCGTATACGCCATCCGTATATGACCATATACGATACCCGTATGCGAACGTATACGACCGGCGTATATTATCGTATCCGGTCCTCCGATACAATCCGCCCGTCCAGCAAATGAATGACCCGGTGGGCAAACTTCGCGTCCCGCAGGGAGTGGGTGACGATAACGACCGTCGTTCCCTGCCGGTTCAGTTCGCTGAGCAGTTCCATTACTTCGAGGCCGTTTGTCGAATCCAGGTTACCCGTCGGCTCATCCGCCAGAATCAGGGGGCAGTCGGTTACCACCGCACGGGCAATAGCCACACGTTGCTGCTGGCCGCCGGATAACTGCTGCGGGAAATGGCCGGCACGATGGGCGATATTCATACGTTCAAGCACCTCCATCACCTTCTTTTTGCGTTCGGACTTCTTGCTGTTCAGATAGACAAGGGGCAGTTCTACGTTTTCATAGACCGTCAGTTCGTCAATCAGGTTGAAGCTCTGGAATACAAAGCCGATATTCCCCTTACGGAAAGAAGTCAGCTGGCTCTCGCTCATCTTATCGATCTCCTTTCCGTCGAAGAAGTATTTGCCCGAAGTCGACGAATCAAGCGTTCCCAGAATATTCAGCAAGGTGGACTTGCCGCAACCCGAAGGCCCCATGATAGCCACAAACTCGCCTTTCTTTATCTCCAGGCTTACTTCATTCAATGCTTTGGTCTGTACGTCTTCCGTGGTGAAGAGCATAGACAGGTTCTCTGTTTTAATCATATGTTCCTATTTATAAATTATTCACTCCTTAAAATATACATCGGTTTCAGGCGGATGATGCGCCATACCTGCCGGGCAATCGTCCCGAAAGCGATACACATCAGCAGCACGAACGCCACCGCATAACTCCACCAGGGCAACGGGATATGAAACGCATAGCTTTCAAGCCAGCTATTCATCAAGAAAGCGGACACGGGAATACCTATCACGGACGCAAGTACCGTAAGAAGCAATAATTCACGCGTCAAAACTACAAAAAGATTCCTTTTACCCGCTCCCAGTACCTTACGGATTCCCACTTCCTTCACCCGCGAGAGGGTCGAGAAAAGCGTGATTACCCACAATCCCAGGCAAGCGACAAAGACGGCCAGCAAAGACGATGCGGCAAATATCCATCCGAAATTCCGGTCTTCCTTATACTGGTTCCTGTTGAAATCGTCGAGGAAGAAATAGGAGAACAACGAAGTCGGAAAGAAATCGCGATAGGTTTGTTCTATCTCCGCCAGACGGGCCGGCCCAGCCACACCGTCCATGCGGATGGAAATATAGGGTGTCCCGATAATCGGAACGCGGTCTTTCAGGAAGAAGATGATTGGCTTATAAGGGACGGCCAGCGACTGTTGGTGATAGTTTCTCGCCACCCCTATCACCTGGAGAGGGTCTTGCAGCACTTCCATCGTCAGTTGTTTGCCTAAAGCCGCTTCCGCAGAAGGGAAACCCAGGAGGCGGACGGCCTCTTCGTTCAGCACGACCTTATTCAGTTCATCTCCATACTCTTCCGAGAATCCCCTGCCGCAGACCATCTCCGGCGAATAGGTAGCCAGGTAATCGTAATCGACAGCGAACATCTGAACCAGCTTCACCTCGGACGGGTCGCTGCCGAACGGACGGTTGGCAAAATAATTGGCAACCTCCACCCCCGGCACGGCACCGGAAACAGTCACCTGACGGACATACGTCTTCCGCTTCAGTTCTTTCTTGAAACTTTCCATCCTGACGGACAGTTCATCTGTAAAGGAGGGATATTTCAATACGACTATCCGGTCCGTCCCGGAAGAAGCGGCCTCATTCTGCATGTAGCGAACCTGTGAGATAACGACAAACGTACCCGTTATCAGGATAAAAGAAGCGACAAACTGCACGACAATCAATGTTTTCCGCATCTTATTGCCTTTCCGGCTATGTAATAACTTCCCGCGTATAATATCCGACGGACGGATGCGTGTCAGCAGATAGGAAGGATATAAGCCGGTGAAGAGCGTCCCCAGCCCGGCAATAACCGCTACGACCAGCCAGAACTGCGGTTGTACTAATATATCGGCACCAAAATCATGTTCCGCCCAGGTATAGACAAGCGGCAGCAATACCTCCAGCCAACCGAGCGCAATCAAGGTTGCCAGCAGATTGACGATACCGGCCTCCGTCAGTCCCTGCAACAGCATCTGCCGGCGGGAGGCACCGAAGGCTTTACGGACCCCGAACTCTTTTCCTCGTTCCAGGAAACGCGCCACCATCAGATTCAACGCATTGACCCAGCCTGTCAGCAACAGGGCAATCGCCATCACCGAAAGGATATACACGGCGGTACGGCTGCCTTTCGTCTCCTTCTCATACGACTTCTGCGGAGTCAGATGAATATCTTTCAACGGGATTAATTCCACCTTCCAATTCTTATGCTTCAAGGCTGCGGTTTTGTATTTATCTGAAATAGCAGCAAAGGCATTTTCTATATCTTCCGGTTTTTTCCCCGGTTCCAGGCGGACATACGTATAGACGCCGTGAATATACCAAATATCCTGCCGTTCCTTCGGTATCGTGGAATAAGACAGCAGGAAATCATAATGCAGATGCGAATTGGCCGGCATGTCGGCAATAATGCCTGTCACTTCGAAATGCTGTTCGGCCGTCGACGTGCGGAAGGTCAGGATTTTACCCAACGGCTCCGCCTCGCCGAAATAACGGTGGGCGGCACTTTCCGTCAGCACGACGGTATTGGGGCGGGTCAGCTGGTCGTCTCTCTCCCCTTTCAGAATGGGGAAACGGAAGAGGTCGAAGAAGGTAGGCTCGGCAAAGCAATAGCGGCTTTCGGCGAACTGCTTATCCTGGTAAGTAACCACCTGTTCCCGGTCCTGGGCGGTCAGCCGGACAAACTTTTCGATGCCCGGTATCTCCCGGCTCATCACCGGACCGTGGCCGAATGCGGTCGTCGCCCAGTTATCCGTCAGCGTCGCTCCCTCATACAAACGGCTTTCGACACGGTACACGCGGTCGCCGTCATGGAAAGAGTCGTAGCTCAGTTCGAAACGGACATAGAGCAGAATCAGCAGGGCGGCCGAGATACACACGGACAGGCCAAAGATATTAATCACCGAAAGTGACTTGCGGGCCCGCTGGCTTTTTATGACTTGGGAAAGATAATCCATATTTATCCTTTCTGTTATCTGATAATCAATCGTTCGTTTTCCCCGAAGAGTTCATAGCCGGAGATAATCACTTTCTCGCCCGGTTTCACACCTTCGGTCACTTCATAATACTGCGGATTCTGGCGGCCTATCTTCACCGGACGGCGGCGGGCGACGGTCTCGTCCTCATCCACGACATATACATACAGGCCGCCGCTTGCCTGGTAGAAGCTACCGCGGGGAATCAAGATAGCCTGTACGGGGTCACCCAGTTGCAGGTTCAAGTGATAGGTCTGCCCGGCACGGATATTCTCCGGGCGTCCTCCGGTAAAATGAAGGTCGGTACGGAACTGTCCGTCGCGCACTTCGGGGTAGACTTTTGTCACTTCCATGTCGTAGGTCTTCCCTTCACGCTCGAAGCTGGCGGGGAGGCCAGGCATCACCCGTTCCACGTAATGTTCGTCAATCTTGGCCTCCACCTTCAGTTCGGGGGTGATGACCTGCCCGATACGTTCCCCCTGGGCGATAGACTGCCCTATCTGTGCTTCGAGATTACCCAGCTGGCCGCTGACGGGCGCTTTCACCTTCAGGTTCTCCAACCGTTCGCGGACAAGGGAGAGGCTCCGTTTCATGTTCCGGATATTCTCATCCAGGCTCTCCAACTGGCTGCTGCGGAAAAGGTCGTCCTGGCGGATACGCTGGTCCAACACGACAAGCTGGTCGCGGGCGCTTTCGTAGTCCTCCTTTGCCAGCAGGAAATCTTCACGCGCCAAGAGTTGTTTGTTATACAGGCGTTCGTATTGCCGGTAACGGCGGTCCTTCTGTACCAGTTCTTTGTTGAGGCTGATACGGTCCTGTTGCAGGCGCAGATGTTCCTGTTCCATGCTGATGCGGGTGTTACGGAGTTCGTTCTCCTGATAAGCAAGGTCTGCCTCGCTTTGCAGGATACCGATATTCAGCAGCGGGTTACTCAGGCGGAGGATTACATCGCCGGCCTTGACCTGCGCCCCTTCTTCTATCAGGCGTTCTTCCACCCGGCCGCCCTCGATGGCATCAAGGTAGATGATACGGTCCGGGAGCACCTGCCCTATCACACGGATATAATCATTAAACTCACCCTGGACGATGGTGGAGATGGTCAGCCGTTCCTTGTCCACTTTCATGGAGGAAGAGGTATCGCGGAAAATAAAGTAAAGCAGGCAGACCAGGAGGAAAGTGCCTCCTGCCATCGCATACAGATGTTTCTTCTTCAAACGGGATTTCCGTTCGATAGGGGTGTCCATGTTGTTATTCATATCTGTTCTTTGTTGTTATTTTACTAAAAATGAACCGGTACGGTAGAACTCGACCATCCGGTGTTTCAGGTCATATTGCAGCCGGGTACGGGCCAGTTCTGCTTTGGCCTGGATATACAGGTTACGCTTCTCCATCAGTTCGAAGACGGAAACCATCCCTTCCTCCCACTTCTCCTCGTTCTCTTTGAGGGTGGTTGCAGCTGCCTGCAATTGCAGTTTCGCCTGGTGATGTTCCTCTGCCGAAGCCTGTAAGGAAAGGCAGGCGTCTTCTATCTCCTTATATAAGGATATTCGTTGCTGGTCGTTGTTATTCCTTATCTGTTGCAGGCGGAAACGCTCTTTCCTGACTGCCGTAAAGCGGGACAAACCGCTGAATATAGGGAAA